>MDTG01438469.1_pt1 | contig 12026 bp, 12 predicted proteins | sample 811421 | NCBI WGS metagenome assembly MDTG01 (sample SAMN05326645, study PRJNA326480) | marine metagenome | isolation source: seawater | place: Pacific Ocean: South East | collected 2011 | reverse complement strand
TTTTCAATGCTGGTTTGATCGGCTCGTTGGCCGGGGCCCACATGGCCTCCATTTCTCCCGGAGGCGCCCCAGGCAATGCGCTCTGCCTCGAGTAGGACGACGTCGTAGCCTTTTTGGCGCAGGTGAAGTGCGGTCGACAACCCGGTATAACCGCCACCGATGATGCAGACATCGGTGCTGATTTCTCCCGATAGCCCCGGGAAAGCGCCCATCAAAGGCGCCGTCGCCGCGTACCAGCTCCTGGGGTAATTCCCGGCCGTATGGTGTGTGGGGTGGCCATTCATGGCTGGCATTATGCCGCTTGCCGGCAAGGTGGCGCCATCCGATACTATTACCGTGTTGAACTGCCCGCGGGGCGTTATGAGTGAGCCGGAACTGAAAACGGCATCCAAACAAGCGGGTGCTTATAGACCCGAGGGCGCCAACGACGCCTCTCAGGTGCCATCCGCAGATATGGCTACTATCGAGGCTTGGCTAAAAGAGCATAAAATTTCCGAAGTGGAGTGTCTGGTGCCGGATATGACCGGCAATGCCCGGGGTAAATTTATTCCCGCGCATCACTTCACAGCTAGCCGCGAGATCAAGTTGCCCGAGTCGATAATGGTGCAAACCGTGACGGGCGAATATACCGATGATCACTGGGACTTTGTTGAGCCAACCGACACTGACATGCTGTTGCGGCCCGACGCCTCCACGCTGCGTATGGTCCCCTGGGCACGAGAACCCACTGGTCAGGTGATTGCTGACTGTTACAAGGCTGACGGGGAGCCGCACCCGCTGTCTACCCGCAACGTGTTGCGTTATGTCCTAGGTCTTTATGAGGAAGCAGGCCTCAAGCCGCTCGTGGCTCCGGAAGTCGAGTTTTATCTGGTTAACAAAAACACAGACCCCGACTACGAGTTGATGCCGCCCAAAGGTCGATCAGGTCGCCGAGAAGTGGCGCGGTTGTCCTATAGCATTGATGCGGTCGCGGAGTTCGAGGATTTTGTCGAGGACATGTACGATTTTGCCGATCAGCAACAGCTTGATGTTGATACATTGATCCACGAAAACGGCGCCGCGCAGTTAGAGATTAATTTTAATCACGGCGACCCGCTGGCGATGGCAGACCAGGTGTTTGTATTCAAGCGAACCGTCCGCGAGACCGCTCAGCGCTACAATATGTATGCCACCTTCATGGCAAAGCCCATGCAACGCGAGCCTGGCTCAGCACTGCACATTCATCAAAGCGTCATCGATTTGGAGACGGGTAACAATCTCTTTACCACTGCAGAGGGTGAGCCCAGTCAGGCAATGATGGAGTACATGGGCGGCCTACAGCGTTACACGCCAGAGCTCATCAGTTTTTACGCGCCAAATGTTAACTCCTACCGCCGGCTGGCACCGGATATCTCGGCCCCTATCAACCTCAGTTGGGGTTTTGATAACCGCACGACGGCATTTCGTGTTCCCAACAGCGATGCCGCTAATTTGCGGATCGAAAACCGGTTCCCAGGCGTTGACGCAAACCCCTATTTAGCGATCACCGCCTCGTTGGCAAGTGGGCTTTTGGGCATGCGCCAGCACTTGCAGCCAACCGCTCCGCATCAGGGCACTGCCAACGAAGACAGCGTGGGTGTAGCCAGAACACTGGAGGAGGGCGTCCGTAAGCTGAACAACACCCCTGAGCTGCAGGCGATGATTGGTGAGTTGTTTATGCGTGCCTACGCCGCAGTGAAACTCGATGAGTTTGAAGAATTTAATCGCGTGATCAGCTCTTGGGAGCGCGAGCACCTGTTACTTCAGGTCTGACGTGCTCGCCTTGATGCCGCACTGCCGGGGCATTGTTAACGCCTCATGACCGCGTCGGCCGGCCTCTATCAATTCTTCCGCTGGGTGAAGTACCTCACCTACGCGCTCCTGTCGCTCAACATTTGGCTGTTCTTCTCAGAAGAGCTTAACAGTGCGCGTTTTGCCGTCGAAACGGGAGAAGAGGTCGCGCTGGGGGTGCAGCTATTCTCCGCGACGCTCGACACACTGGCTTGGGTCATTTTGCTGTTGCTGTTTGAGCTGGAGACCGCCGTCATTCCTGATGAGCGCCTGCGGGGAACCATTCGGTTTGCCATCCATGGTGTTCGGATGCTCTGCACGGCGGCTATCGTCGTGGCATTTTTTGGCTATTTCGGTGAATGGCTCACCTTGTTGCCAAGTGAGCTTCTCTCAGGCGAGGCCTGCTCACGAGTGACAGAAAGTTGGTCTGTGATGACCAAGCTTGACGATTTTATGCCGCTTACGGCGGAGAATTGCGGACAGGTTGGGCCAGATACTCGGATCCTCACGGGTCTAAATCAGGTCATCGCCTCACCAGCAGGTTTGCTCGAGGGTCAACGGTTGGCGCTGGTGGATGTGATCAACTCAGGCGCCTGGATCTTGGTGGTGATCTTGCTGGAGATTGAGGTCAGGGTGCTGACCCGCTGGGGAGGGGTGTCGATGCCGGTGTCGCGAGTGGCGACCTTTGCCAAGGCAGTACTGTACGCCACACTCGTGGCGGCAGCCGTTTATTGGGGTTTTAAGGGTGACTTTCTCGATTTCTGGGACGCAGCGTTATGGTTGTTCGCCTTCGTCTTTATCGAGCTTAATGTGTTCGAGTGGCAGCAAGAGCTGCGCGATCAGACCAGCGAGACTCCAGAAATCGGTTGAATTAGACCTCCTCGCCGAAATCGAAGTCGTAGTCCCCCAGCTCCTCTCGCAGCCTCAGTATCTCGAGCCGCTCCTCTGCCCTCCGTCGTGCCTCTGCCTTGAGGGCCTTTTCAGTTACGGCCTCCGCAAAGTCCATCGCCTCGAAGTCGTTGTCTTGCAGTTCCCCCAAAGCTGGATCAAACAGCTCCTCTGTTGGACCCTCGGCTATAACTTTTGTGTCTCTCTCACCCATAAATCACTCCCCCGATGATTTTGAACAAAAGACCAGCACCGTTGCTGATTGGCGCCATCAGAGCGCAGAGGTCGCTACGCTACAAGAAATTTTTTGGACTGAAGAGGGATAGCTCAAATAACAAAACAAGCTAAGTACCCGGCTTGGTTTAGATGTATAAAGATCAGTTCCTCCTGACGATTTTCCTATCGCACAGACCGCCGAGTCGCCGCGCCCTCACTTTCTCGCTTTGCGCTCCGGGTTTAGGCAGGTTGTAGGTGAGTCAGTTCAGACTGGTTGCAGGTAACTGCGCCCTGATGGACAGAGCGATATCCTCAGGGGTGGCCTCATCGCAGTCGATGACGATCTCTGCGTACCGCTCGTACAAGGGAACCCTTTCTTGGTAGAGATCCTTCAGAGTCTGACCGCTATCTGATGAGATGCCGCGTTGAGGCGCCAGCGAGACCCGATACGCGATCGTCTCAAAGGTCGCTCGCAGATAGACCACCGTCGAAACAGCGCACAGTCGCGACATGACTCGCTCGCTGTAAACGACCGAGCCGCCGGTCGAGATCACCGATGAGAAAAGGGGCATGTCCGAGAGCACCTGCTCCTCGATGGCCCTGAACGCGGTATTGCCTTTCTTGTCCATGATTTGCTGCAGCGTCTGGTTTTCTTGTGCTTCGATCAGGCCATCGGCATCAACGACTTCAAGATCCAGCTGTTCTGCCAGTATTGCGCTGACAGTGCTCTTGCCGCTGCCCGGCATGCCGATCAGAGAGATAATGGAGTCAACTGTCACGATCTGCGGTTGCTCCTGTCCTGGAGAGTGCTACGGAGTGGCTAATGTATCGGAGCGGGCCATAAAGGCCAATGCGTTCCGTGGTCCTACGTAGTGGGGGGAGTGATTGATCACTACTGAGAGTTGTGCAGTCATCTAAAGCTAGTCAGTGCGCCCAGTCGCGCTTCGCTCTGAATTGCTGGGAAAGGTACTCCATTTGATCTGCCAGAACACGTTCTTTGGCAAGGAAATGCCATTCGTAGGTATTGGGTTTGAAGGGTACCGCTAGTAGCGGCATATAGGCCTCTTCGGGGGTTTGGCAGTCCTTTAGCCAGTTACAGCGTTTGCAGGCGGCAACGACGTTTTCCCATTTGTCGGTGCCCCCGCGGGAGATCGGCAGGACATGGTCACGAGTGAGCTCACTGCGACTGAACTGTCCGCCGCAATAAAGGCAACGATGATCATCACGCCGAAACAGCGTGCTATTACACAGCGGCGGAGTGAAGTGGTTCATCACCCGGCCCTGGAGCGCGACGATGGGTTGCAGGACGATCTCGGATCGAATGCCGGTCAGGCGCTGAATACCACCAAAAACAGGGGGCAGGGTATCACCGATGCCGTAAAGGACATCGCCTCGGGCGTAGGCGGTTACGGCCTCGTTGAGTGTCAGCCACCCTCTGGGTTGACCCGACACGTCCAGCTTGAGAATCGCTTGCATGGGTCTTGCTCACTGGTTTCTAAGACGGTACTGAAAAACCCTGTGCGTGACAATCGCTGAAACCGAAAATTCATATTGACACGGGAAGCTTACTGGGCGAGCCAGGCACCACTGACGAGTTCCCTCTCGCCATCAAGTACCCGGCCATGGAATCGCTCGCCCGCCCGCACGGCGCCCACACCTGCTGGGGTGCCGGTCATGACGATATCGAAATCCTCTAACATCAGGAAATGACGTAGCTCAGCGAGAATGACTTCGGGGGGATAGAGCATGAGACTGACGTCACCTTTTTGTCGCAACATATTTTCGACCCAGAGCTCGATGCCAAGCTGCGCAAGCGTATCGGGTGCGGTGACAAACTCGCTAAAAAGCGCGGAGCCTGTGAAGGCTTTGCTGCGCTCCCAAGGCAGACCAGCGGCCTTGAGTTTGGCTTGGGTATCGCGCTTGGTCAGATCAAGACCAAAGCCAACACCCGCGACACGCCCCTGCTGCATGAGTAAACAGATCTCTCCTTCGTAGTGCAGCGGCTCCTCGAGCTCTGCGAAAAGCTCGGTCCCTATCGAGGTCGCAGGCTTCATAAAAACCACCATGTTCTCCGCGGGTACGGAGGCCATTTCTTCAATGTGCGCTGCGTAATTCTTCCCCACGCAAATCACTTTTCGCGGCTGCACGACCTGCCCGTTAAAAACCACTGATGTCATGGCGACTTCCCCTAGAGAGTGCGCACTATAAGCCTCTTATCGAGCTACTGTCCGCATCGCCAAGCAGGGTGTGTTCGGGTAGGCTTGCGCCCCAGACGATAACGACAAGAATTTGAGGGGGTCTCATCATGCTGCGTCCTTTTATCCGAGCGCTCGCGCTCGTGAGCGCGGTGCTTAGTAGCGCCGCACTGGCAATGGATCGCCCCAACATTCTCGTTATCTGGGGTGACGATATCGGGTTCTGGAATTTGTCCACCAACAATATGGGGATGATGGGTTATCAGACACCGAATATTGATCGCATTGCCGACGAAGGTGCCAAATTTACCGATTACTACGGTCAGCAGAGTTGCACCGCGGGGCGCTCGGCGTTTATCACAGGCCAATCGCCGATCCGCACTGGCCTGACCAAGGTGGGGGTGCCAGGCGCTGACCTTGGTATCCGTCCTGAGGACGTCACACTCGCAACCCTGCTGAAAGAGCAGGGCTATGCCACTGGGCAGTTCGGAAAAAACCACCTTGGGGATCGCGATGAATTTTTGCCCACCCAGCACGGGTTTGATGAGTTCTTCGGCAACCTCTATCACCTCAACGCTGAGGAAGAGCCTGAAGATCCTGACTACCCGCAGAATCCGGCTTTTCGGGAACGCTTCGGCCCCCGGGGAGTGGTTCACAGCTATGCAGATGGCCGCGTGACCGATACTGGCCCGCTGAACAAAAAGCGCATGGAAACGGTCGATTTGGAGTTTCTTGATGCCGCTCAGCAATTCATCCAGCGCGCCGCCAATGAGGACAGGCCCTTCTTCGTCTGGTTTAACTCCACCCGGATGCATTTTTGGACCCATACACCTGAAGAAGAGAGGGGATTATCCGGTCAGGGTTTTTATAACGATGCAATGGTAGGCCACGATAACCTGGTGGGCCGGCTGCTCGATCAACTCGAAGAGCTGGGCATCGCTGACAACACAATCGTTTTTTACAGCACGGACAATGGGCCGCACTTCAACACTTGGCCAGATGCAGCCATCACGCCCTTTAGAAGCGAAAAAAATACTAACTGGGAGGGCGGCTTTCGGGTGCCGGCGATGGTCCGCTGGCCGGGCAAAATACCCGCTGGCACCATCCTTAATGACATGATGTCTCATGAGGATTGGGTGCCAACGTTGATGTCTGCCGCCGGGCGTCCAACCGTCACCGAAGAGCTTAAGGCCGGTGTGACTATCAATGGCCGGGACTACCACAACCACCTAGACGGGTACGATTTCCTGCCGTATTTGGCCGGGGAGGTGAACCGCGGACCGCGCAACAGTTTCTACTACTGGAGCGACGACGGACTGTTGACCGCAATGCGTATAGGTGATTGGAAAGTCGTTTTTGCCGAGCAGCGCGCCAAAGAATTCGATGTTTGGCGAGAGCACTTCCATACACTTCGCATCCCCAAGGTCTTTCATTTGCGACGCGATCCCTTTGAGCGCGCTGATGAGCACTCCAACACTTACAACGATTGGTGGGTGCGGACAGCGCTGCCGCGACTGACTATGGCCAGGGTCGAACTGACGGGTTTTTTGGAGACGTTGAAGGTGTACCCACCGCGTCAGCGCCCGGCGAGCTTTACCATTGACCAACTCATGGAGCACCTGTACCAACGCGCAGAGTAGGCTGGCAGAAAAATAAAAAAGCGAGCCGGGGGCTCGCTTTTTTGTGGGTAATGATGTCTGCCTATTATCAGTGCCCGCCAGCGGGGTCTATCTCCCAGCTCTCGGTCAGGAAGGCATGCACCACGCCGCCATCGACCGCGATAGTTTCACCCACTACATAATTGCCTGAGCGCGCCGCGAGGTAGATAGCAACACCTGCCATGTCCTCGTCGTTGCCAATCCGCCCCGCGGGGACGTGCTGACCCACGATTTCGCCGAGATCACGAGCGGCTTTATTCATCTCCGAAGCAAAAGCACCGGGGGCGATGCCCGTCACAATAATGCCGTCTTTGATTAGCCTTGCTGCGAGGCGTTTTGTGAGGTTGATGACTGCGGCTTTGGAGGCTTGATAGCTGTAGGTCTCCCAGGGATTCAGTCGCAGTCCGTCAATGGACGCGATGTTGATGACCTTGGCCGGCTGCGCCGCGGATGCACCGGCTTTGAGCAGTCCGTGCATGGCCTGAGTCAGAAAGAAGATCGACTTCACGTTGAGGTTCATCACCTTGTCCCAGCCCGCCTCAGGGAAGGTTTCAAATGATCCGCCCCATGCTGCACCAGCGTTATTAACCAGCACATCAATGCTCTCTTCGTGTCCCGACATTTTGGCGGCCAAAGCCTTGCAGCCCTCTACGGTGGAGATATCCTGCGGCACGGCAATACAGTTGGGGCCCAGCTCTTCAGCGACTGCCTCGCAAACCTCTGCCTTGCGACTTGAGATATAGACCCTGGCACCCTGACCGATGAAACCACTGGCGATCATCTTTCCGATGCCGCGGGAGCCCCCGGTAACGAGCGCCGTGCGGCCTTCGAGGGAAAATAGCGATTGGGTATCCATAGAAGTTTCCTGTGCAGAGAGTAATAGGAGCGGTAGTTCAATTGGCACCGATTATGCCATAAGACCAACGACCCTCAGGTGCTGCCGGTGCGGCGGGTTTCTCAATGAGAGGCGGTTACTTGCCAGAATTCGCCGTCTAGGGTGAGGCCGGTAACGGGATCGTAAAAGGGTGATACTGCGACAATCACCTTTTCTCTGACCGGTTGCTGCAGGCTATCCGGCGCTTCGCGAACCATTTGAGCAATGGGGCCGATGGTGACCAGGCGCTCGACGATCTCCTCCACTAAGAGTCCCGGGCCAAATACCAAGGGATGGCTGATTGACTCGATGGCGATATCGCTGAATCCTGATGACGACAGAATCGCTTCGATATAGCCGGGCTCCTCGAAAGCAAAGGGCCCCGGTGATCTGGGAGGCACCTCGGCCGGCGCGGGTAGTAGCTCCAGGGCAGCCATTGTAGGAACGGTCATAAACGGATTCTGGGCCCGCGGTTGCCAGCAGCAGAAAGCCAGTCTTGCCTGCGAAGACATCGCACCTCGGATATTGGTAAAAGCCGCGACGGGATCCTCAAAGAACATGACGCCGAATCGCGAAAAGACCACGTCAAAGGAATCCTGTTCAAAGGCGTAGATCTGCGCATCTGCCTCGAGGAATTGGACCGGAGCGCTGTCGGCTGATTCCTGATTGGCTAGGCTTCGAGCTAGTGTCAGCATCGGTGCCGAGATATCGACCCCGGTTACAGCGCCGCCAGGCCCGATTCGTCGAGCGAGTGACAGGCTCGGTTGGCCGCAGCCGCAGCCGACATCGAGTGCCCGGGTGTCTGCGCTGAGCGCCAGCGTATCCATTACCTGCTCGCCCAGTGGCGCCAGCATTGCCTCCATCAATGCGTTGTGCGCGACCCACGTGGCACCGACCTCACTATTCCAGAAAGCGATTTGTTCGACATTTTTCATGAAAACGTCCTTTTCAGGGTTTGGGCAGTGTGCCAATGGCGACGGTTTGCAGACTCCCAAGGTACAGGGTATCGCCGCAGGGCGTCACACCGGTGATGTAATGAAACGGGTTGTTCTGATCCTGAAGGTTGTGGACGACTTCACCCTCTAGATTGACTGCCACGACAAAACTGGCTGGCTGCGCTGCGGCCTCAAGCCAGGCTACTGGCAGGAACGAAAGCAGTGCACGCAGGCGCGGTAACCCAGCCAGCGCATCAATACTGGCCCGCAGTGAGGGCATGGCAATCCAGAAGGTGTCGACACCATCGAAACGAATATTGTCGGGGGTTCCGGGTAACTCATCCACAAAGATATCCCGTTGACCGGCTTTGTCGCCGCTGATCCACAATCGATGCACGCGACCCATGCCCGTCTCGTTTACCAGCACATAGTCCTCGTTGGGGCCGAGTGTGACACCATTTGCGAAGAACAAGCCCTCCATCATAACCTGCGTGCTTTTAGTGGCTGGGTCATAACGAAGCAGCCTGCCGGTGCGGCTCCCTTCGAAGAAGTCAAGCGCGACCTCGGTGTAATCAAATCGTTGGCTGGCATCCGAGAACCAGATACCGCCGCGACTGTCGATATCGAGGTCATCTACAAATTTAAGGGGTGAGCCCGAAATGTCGGTGGCTATCACCGTCACCTGGCCTGTCCCACTCAGGTGCAAAAGCCCTCGCATCGAGTCAGCGATCCATAGCCCGCCCGCGCCGTCCGCTCTCAATCCCAGAGGTCGTCCGCCGGTGTTGCCTATGGTGCGCCATTCACCGCCTTGTTCGCGACGCAACACTGCGCCGCCCTCAAGGCTGGTGTAAAGCCTACCCTCGGCATCGCAGGCTACGTGTTCAGGAGCGAGGCCAACGGTGATTTCAGATATAGCTGATAGTGCCCGATTAGATGCGAAAACCCCGGTCAGGCCGGGGTTCGGCGGGGGCTGCCAGGCCTCGGCCTGAACGGGCGCCCACCGCGGTAGCAGCCAAAGGGAGGCGACGATGATCGTCGTCAGCCCCAGTGCCACCCGCAGCACCCACTTCACGCGCTTAAACGCTCTGAGCGCGGGATATGGCGGGCGGTGGCGTGGCCGTTGAGGCGCAGCCGAGCATCACTGTCAGCGTTGTAAGGTTCGCCAAACCGATTGACTTATTCATGCTTTTGTCCTGTGCATCAATCCTTGATCTAAAGGCCACAAGGCTAGTTTCAGCAGAACTCTGCCAGATGGCAACGCGTATCGACACCCCTGCGGAGCGTATTTGTCGCGATTCGCTAACGTGAAAATCACCCACCCTTCAGCCTTAAGACGCGCCATTGTCCTAAGCCACGGCGATGCGCGGGGACCTCTTACGGCGGGGCGCTGAGAGTCCTGTGGGATTCTTGATGCGCCAGCAACCGATCGGTATTCTCATTCCATCAGCACGGGAGAATTAGCCATGAATCAAGCTTTGCCACGGCGCGCTCAGTTCCATCACATGAAAGATGGCACGCGGGAAGATTGGGAGATTATTGGCGGTGAATTTTTCGAATTCAGGGGCACGGTTTGCGGCAGGATCAAGGAACATCTTCTGCTTCTCGAGGGTGACTGCGGGGGTTTTCCTGTTGATCGTCTCACCCACTGCCTGCAAACGGCGACGCTGGCGCATCAGGACGGTAAAGATGAGGAATACGTGGTCTGCGCGCTTTTACATGACATTGGCGATACCCTTGGCCCAGCCAATCATGCCGACGTAGCCGCGGTGTTACTGGAGCCCTATGTGAGCGAGGGCAACCACTGGATGGTGAAGCATCACGGCATCTTTCAGGGGTATTACTTTTTTCACTACCTGGGTCTCGATCGCAACCTGCGCGATCAGTTTAAGGACCACCCCCACTATGAGCGCACGCTGGAGTTCATCGAGAAGTACGATGCGCCCGCTTTCGACCCCGACGCCGAATGCCTCGAGCTGTCATTTTTCGAGCCTATGATGGAACGGGTGTTTAAAGAGCCCAAGCGGTCTCTGTATTTAAACGAGGCTGAGTAATTTTCTTGGCTCGGGTCGGCGAGGGAGCCTTGGATGAAACTGCTGTTCATATGCACTCATAACCGATGCCGAAGCATCCTAAGTGAGGCCATCACCAATCAGCGTGCTCGGGGTATTTTGACGGCGGCGAGCGCGGGCAGCGCGCCGGTCGATGCGGTGCACCCACTGACACTCCGTTTTTTGCAGGATCGGGGCTACGATACCGCAGGTCTGGTTAGCCAGTCCTGGATCGACCTTGAGGCCTTTGAGCCCGACCGGGTGGTCACGGTGTGTGACACCGCGGCGGGCGAGGCCTGCCCGCTATGGATGAGTGATGTGGAGAAAGTGCATTGGGGCCTTCCTGACCCGTCGCGTGTTGACGGGGACGAAGAGACCATTCGTCCGGCGTTCATGTCAGTGATCGACATAATCGAGCTGAAGGTGGAAGAGTGGATGGCTGAAGTGCGCGCCCAATAACTTCGGCAAATATGGTGAAGAGGGCAGGTTCTTAATATGGGATTTTTTGAGCGCTATCTCAGTGTGTGGGTGGGCCTGTGCATTCTGACAGGGGTCGCACTGGGCAATGTCCTGCCCCAAGTGTTTGAGGCATTGGCCGGGGTTGAGGTCGCTCAGGTCAACCTGGTGGTGGCGGTGCTTATCTGGATCATGATCTACCCGATGATGGTGCAAGTTGATTTTGGATCCATCCGGAGCATCGGTGCCCGACCCAAGGGGTTGATCATCACCCTGATCGTCAACTGGTTGATCAAGCCTTTCACAATGGCAGCGCTGGGCTGGGTCTTCTTCAGATTTTTGTTCGCTGATTTAGTGGACCCGCAAACTGCCGGAGAATACATCGCCGGTATGATCTTACTAGGGGTTGCACCCTGCACTGCCATGGTTTTCGTTTGGAGTCAGCTTACTGAGGGTGACGCAAATTACACTCTGGTTCAGGTCTCGGTGAACGATCTCATCATGATCTTCGCCTTCGCGCCGCTGGCTGCCTTTCTGCTGGGGGTGACCGACATTGTGGTGCCCTGGGATACACTGGTGCTTTCCGTAGTGCTGTACGTGGTCATCCCCTTAGTCGCGGGTGTGCTGACGCGCAGAACGCTACATCAGCCTGACACCAATGCGCGGCTAGACACACTGTTGACAACACTGAAGCCCTGTTCGATTGTGGGCCTACTGGCAACGGTTGTGCTGCTCTTCGGTTTGCAAGCCGCGACCATTACTTCCCAACCGCTTGATATCGTGCTCATCGCGATTCCGCTGCTAATCCAAACTTACGGCATTTTTGCTCTGGCCTATCTGGCGGCCAAGTGGTGGCGTGTAGAGCACGCCATTGCAGCGCCGTGTGCGCTGATTGGCACTTCTAATTTCTTTGAGTTGGCAGTTGCCGTCGCGATTGGTTTATTTGG
>MDTG01371960.1_pt1 | contig 12026 bp, 9 predicted proteins | sample 811421 | NCBI WGS metagenome assembly MDTG01 (sample SAMN05326645, study PRJNA326480) | marine metagenome | isolation source: seawater | place: Pacific Ocean: South East | collected 2011 | reverse complement strand
TACTTCTGCAGATGCAGCGCGATCAGTTCATAGCGGAGACCTTGATAATGATGGCGATATAGATATTGTATCCGCATCATACAAAGATGACAAAATTGCATGGTATCAAAATCAGTTTATTAATTCAGAAATATTAATTAGCCCTGACACTTTAGAAGTTAAAGAAGATTCAAGTGCTACAATTAATTTTTTGATTAACGATAAAATAGAGAGAATAGTTAATTATAATATTATGATTATTGATGCATCTAAAAATGGCAATTCACAAATTATAAGTGACAGCATAATGTATTATATGCCAAAACCAGATTTTTATGGAGTAGATTCAGTTAAATATTCTATTTTTGCTGAAAGCGTATCAGATTCAGGAAAGATTTTAATCAACGTAGTTAATGTAAATGATGCTCCGCAAAATTTCGTGTGGTTGACTTCTGGAAATGATTCAATCAGAATCAATAAAACAAACTTAAGCGATAATTATAATATATCTTGGACAAAAAGTATAGATGTAGATAATGATCAAATAGAATATTTAATTTATTCTAAGATTGGAAATTTTTCAGAAAATCTTTGGGAAAAAACAAAATATTCCTCAAAATCTTTTTCATATAATGAATTGTTAAGTCAAGGATTTAATAGTTTTCCAAATAGTCAAAGTATCACACTGAAATTATCTATTAGTGCAACGGATAAAATTGATACTGTCAGAATAAGCGGTAACGAAAAACATCTTTTTATTAACAGATATGATAATCTTTCTATCATAGAAAATAAAATTCCTTTGAACTTTGAACTGTACAAGAACTATCCAAATCCATTCAACCCTCAAACTAAAATCATTTTTGGAATTCCTCATGAAGCCGATATTAGAATTACGATTTATGACATTCTAGGCAGAAAGATGAAAGAATTTAATTATGAAAACTTGAATGCAGGTAAACATTCAATCACTTGGAATGCAAAGGACGATTTTACAAATAATGTTGCTCCAGGAATATATTTTTGTCAGCTAAAGTCAAACACTGGATATACTGAAACAATAAAGATGATCTTACTAAAGTAGTTAAAAAGGAATGAGTTTATGAAAAGAATTTTAGTTACAGGTGGTGCAGGATTTTTAGGAAGCCATTTATGCGATTATTTGACAGATGAAGGCAACGAAGTCCTTTGTGTTGATAACTTTTTTACAGGATCAAGAAAAAATATTTATCATCTTTTAAAAAAACCAAACTTTGAATTAATGAGACATGACATAACGTTTCCGCTTTTTGTCGAAGTTGATCAAATATATAATCTAGCATGTCCTGCAAGTCCTATACATTATCAATTTGACCCAGTACAAACAACGAAGACATCCGTAATTGGTGCTATAAATGTGCTTGGTCTCGCAAAAAGATTAAATATTCCAATTCTTCAAGCTAGTACAAGTGAAGTATATGGAGATCCTAAGATACATCCCCAAAAAGAAGATTACTGGGGAAATGTGAACCCTATTGGCCCTCGATCATGTTACGATGAAGGTAAAAGATGTGCTGAAACATTATTTTTTGATTACCACAATCAAAACTCAGTAAAAATTAAAGTAATACGTATTTTTAATACTTATGGCCCACGAATGCACCCTAACGATGGACGTGTTGTGAGTAATTTTATTGTTCAAGCTCTAAAAGGCGACGATATTACTGTTTTCGGAAAAGGCGAACAAACTAGAAGTTTTTGCTATGCAGATGATTTGATTGTTGGTATGATCAAAATGATGAATTCCAATGAAGATGTAATCGGACCTATAAATCTTGGGAACCCTAATGAATTTTCAATATTAGAACTAGCGGAATCCATTATTTCTCTAGCAGGTTCAAAAAGTAAAATAATATACAAAAAACTACCAACTGATGATCCTAAACAGAGGCAACCAGATATTTCCAAAGCTAAAAATCAGCTTGATTGGGAACCAACCGTTGAATTAGAAGAAGGTTTAAATAAAACCATCGAATGGTTTTCAAAAAATATTTAAATAAATGATTTTAATTACTGGAGGAGCGGGCTACATAGGAAGCCACACAAACAAGCGCCTTGAGAATAAGGGTTTTGAAACCGTAATCTTTGACAACCTATCTACAGGACATCGCGATTTCGTTAAATGGGGAACTCTCTTTAAGGGTGACCTTTCATTGTTAAGTGATATTGATAAAGTATTTTTAGAAAATAAAATAGATGCTGTTATTCATTTTGCTGCTTCAGCATACGTTGGTGAATCCATGAAAGATCCTCAAAAATATTACTATAATAATGTAGTGAATACACTGAATTTACTCAATACCATGAAAAAGCATGATTGTAACAAAATAATATTTTCATCTTCATGTGCAACCTATGGAGAGCCACACACTATTCCAATTGATGAAAATCACGTTCAAAATCCTATTAATCCTTATGGAAAAAGTAAGTTCATGATTGAAAACATACTTTTGGACTATTCAAAGGCATACGATTTAAAATACATATCACTGAGATATTTTAATGCAGCTGGAGCTGACTTTGATTTAGAAATTGGAGAAAAACATAATCCCGAAACTCATCTCATTCCTCTACTCTTAGATGCAGCAACTGGAAAATCAGAAAAGTTCAAAATTTTTGGGTCGGATTATAAAACAAAAGATGGTACATGTATTCGAGATTTTATTCATGTTAATGATTTAGCTCAGGCCCATTTAGTATCCCTTGAAAGTTTATTAAATAATGGAAAATCAAACATTTTCAATTTAGGTACTGGGGTTGGTTTTTCAATTTTCGATGTTATTAAAACAGTTGAGGAAATAACCTCCTCTACAATTTCAACTGAAATTTGTGATAGAAGAAGCGGGGACCCCGCAATTTTAGTTGCCAGTAGTGATAAAATAAACAAAGAATTAAAGTGGGAGACTGATTTTGGTGATTTGAATTTAATTATTCAATCAGCTTTCAATTGGCATAAATCCCAATAATGTCAATTCTAAAAAAAGGAATTAAAAACTCCTCATTTTTATTTGCTGGACGTTTCATAACTATAGCAATTAGTTTTCTAACAAGTATATATGTTATGAGAATGCTGACCTTAGAACAGTATGGCTCGGTTATAACTGTAAAAAATTACATTAATTTTTTTATGTACTTTTGCTTTTCCGGATTATCTACCGCAGTCCTTCTTGAGGGTACAGGCAGTAAAGAAAAGCTCATCAGGCTTTATGAAGAAACAAATGGGCTTAAGTTAATAATTGCATCTATCGTCCAAGTTTTTACCTTAATATTTCTTTATTTCACCCCTTACAGCGATCAAGTTACTTTTTTGATTATAATTTTTTCTTTTTCCATTCCTATCTTATCATTATACAATCATTGGAAAGAGATTTTTACAGCATATGAAAATTTTCTTACTATATCATTATTCAAAATAATCCCATCAATTATATATTTTATTGTTAGCATATTGTTTGTCAAAAATATTTATAATGTTGAAATACTTATTCTATCTCAATTATTATTAAATTTTTTAATATTAGTTTGTTGCACGTTCATTGTTAGAAAAAAAGTCCCCTTTCGCTTTAATTTTACAAGGATAAAATTCAACAAAAAGCTTATAATTTCAGGTGGTTATTTTTTCATAATCTCATTTGCTGGAATGATTTTTGCCAAGATTGATGTATTAATGATATCTATTTTAGGCACTGCAGATCAAACTGCTATTTACTCAGCAGTGAATAGGTTCGTAAGGGAGGGTTCTGAGCTACGAACTGTTTTATATGCAGGCTTTTTTCCTGTTTTAATCAAAAGACTTAAAAGTGGCTCAGTATCAAAAATTAAACTTTACAAATATACAGTTTTAATTTTTCTTTCACTTTTAATATTATGTATTTTTTTTAGTTTTATTGGTAGTGAATTAATAATCTTTTTATTAACAGAGAAATATGCAGCTAGCGCAAATATTTTTAAGGTTCTAATCTTTTATTTGGTTCTTGAGTTCAGTATTCAGCCTTATATTTTATTGCTTACAGCATCAAACAATCATAATACTCTGGCGATTATTTTTTCTATTCTTGCAGTTTCCAATATTATTGTAAATGTTTTATTGTTTAATCTTTTTGGTCCAATAGGAATAGCATATTCTACTTTATTTAATTACTCACTTTTTAGTTTATTGGTTTTTTTATTGGGAGTACCAATATTAATAAAAACAAAAGCTTTAATTTGAATCCAAAATGAAAGTGATTAATACAAAAAATGATTAATAGATATTATTTCAAACAAACTTCAAATAGAAGCAATGTATCGGATATTTTTTATGGATTTATTAAACGAGCTTTACGATTTATTGCAATTATTGTTTTTAAATATCAAATCCAATCAAGCGACAAAAAATATATTCAAAGATTAAATAATATTTTATTTAAAAATAGATTTGCTGAAAAAATTGAAAAAAATAATTATATACAATTCGATGAAAAAAATATATACGAAATTGAGTATGGTGAATATACTGTGCCTAGCTATGTTGCAGGTCCCAATGAATATCTCAATACTGATTTAGTATTTAGTGAAGATGAGTATTTAATTTTTGGTATTGGGATTTTAGATGGCAAAATAAAGAATATTGAAGACTACCATTTAAAAGTTTCATTTTCTTTCGTTTCAGAAAGTAAAAGCTACAAAAAAGAATTTTTGATTCCTGTAAATAGGGGTAAAAACTTATCTAAAACTGTGGGTAGTTTTTTCAGAGGTAAAGAGTTTCTAGATATAAGTATTTCAGCCAAAACACTAGATATCCCTTTTGGTAAATATAAATTTTCTATTATTACAAATTTTGAAAGGAATAGTGGAAAAAAAATCGCAAATAGATTACCAAGCGTTATAATTAAAAGTCCGCGTCTATTAAAAAAACAAACAAAAAATAAAAATATAATAATAATTTCTTGTGAATCGTTAACTGATCCGTATTGGTTAAATAAAAATCATAAATTTAATTTAGATTTACCTGGTTTTGATATCTTAAAAAATGATGGTTTGTATTTTAAAAATTCTTACTCTCAGCAAGATTCCACCTTACCTTTCATGTCAACTGTCTCCACAGGACTTTTTCCTTCACAACATTTATTAGGAGATTATGATAGACCAATTTATGATCATAAGTTACATGATAATGTTTTAACATTGAGCGAAGCGCTATCAAATTCTGGTTTTTCTACAGATGCAATAACAACCCAAGGACGATGGGATACTTCATATGGGTGGTCAAGAGGTTTTGATTCATTTAAGGTTTCAAGGTTTGCTTGGTATGATTCTGCTCCAAATTCAACCAACATAAGTAACCTGCTAACAAAAAATAAGAATCATGATAGTTTTATTTTTGCCCATATAGACAGATTGCATTTACCATTATTACAATTTGTACCTTCACAATCACCAAGTATGAATGATTTAAAAGAATTAAATGAGTTTAAAAAAATGAATTTATATCCTTCAATATCAACACAATTAGTCAAGCTTGATAAAATTATTTATGATTTAATTCAAACTCTCAAATATGAAAGGATTTATGATGACTCTTTAATTATTGTAACAGGTGACCATGGCATATCCGTACCGCCAAAATGGAAACAGGGTTTAGAATATGCACAATACGAAGAGCATATTCGGGTACCATACATTATAAAAAAAGCATCGTGGTGCAAAAGTCAAAAACTTGATGATTGTGAAAATGTTAATAATGCATCTGTAAGAATTTTTCATGATATCTTTGGTTCTCTTGATATGGATATACCAAAATATTTCTTAAATTCTACACAGAAAAATGAAGATTTTAAGAAATTTGCTTTCAGCGAAACAATTTACCATCCCCAAAAAAAGAATTATGCTTTATCAGTGATTTCAAATGAAGTTAAATATTGGTTTAATTCAGAGATAGATTGGGAAACACATAAAATTAAAAGCATAAAAGATGAAAGAATATATTTAAAAAAATCTGATGATGAATTTAACGAAGAAAATAATTTTGTAAGCGATATAAGACTGAGGAAAGAATATTCAGAAATTGGACAAGAATTTTTAAAAACAAATTTATCATTTCACTTAGACTATCTTAAGTAGATTATTCCTAAGGATATTCTTAAATAATCTTTTCCCCAAACATAAATTTTAAAAATCAAAATGACTGATAAAATAATTTCAAGAAAACTAGGAACTAAAGCTGAAACACTAGAAAGTCTATCAGCTTTGGGTTATAGTATTCCTAAAATTTATTACTTTACTGTTAATGACTGGAATTTGACAAAAAAGGAAATATTAGATAAGATAAAACAATTATTCAATAAAAATATCAAAGTTGCTGTTAGGAGCAGTTCTTTAATTGAAGACACTGCAAGTTCTTCTATGGCTGGAGCTTTTCAGAGTTTTTTAAATATAAAGATTGAAGATACTTCTCTTACTGATGCTATAAATAAAGTTATAAAATCCTTTGATTTATCTATTGATAACCAGATACTAATCCAAGAAATGGTTACTGATGTAATTATGAGTGGTGTTGTAATGACGAAGGTGTTAGATGATGGTTCCCCTTATTATGTGCTAAATTATGACGACACTACTGGAAAAACCGATTCTGTGACCAGTGGAAATAGTATTAATAAAACTGTATATATTTACAATGGAGTTAGTGAGAGCGATTTTGATTCAAATTTATTATTAAAGATTTTAAAGCTTGTTCAATCTTTAGAAAAAACCTTTAATAATATTCCAATAGATATTGAATTTGCGATTAACAAGAATGAAAAAGTTGAATTACTTCAAGTAAGAAGAATTACAACAAATTCATTATGGGATGATGAAATTCATAAAAAAGTATCTTCGAGGATAGAACACCTAAAGCTATTTGTTCAAATGCTAATGAAAAAAAGAATTGATATTTTTGGTAAAAAAACCACTTTAGGCATTATGCCTGATTGGAACCCCGCAGAAATGATTGGTGTGCTTCCCGGTCCCTTAGCTGCATCTTTGTACAGAGAATTAATTACAAAAAGAACCTGGAGTAGAGCACGTGAAAAAATGGGTTATAGGAAAATGCCGAATGTTGATTTGATGACTTCTTTGTTTGGTAGGCCATATATTGATGTTAGAAATAGTATTAACTCTTTTCTTCCAGTTGGTTTAAGCAGTACCACATCAGAAAAAATTGTGAATGCTTATATTGACAGACTTGATAATGATCCCCACCTACATGATAAATTAGAATTTGAAGTAGTAATAACAAGCTATGACTTTCAAATTGACACTACCTTTAAATCTCTTTACAAAAATATCTTAACAGAGAATGAACAAAGTGAATATAAACATTTACTAAAAAAATTAACAGTTAAAGCCATTAGGGGTGGTCAAAAAAATTCATTAGTCAATGCTCTTGATGAAATAGAACATTTAGCAATCTTGCAAAAAAAAGGGTTTGAGGTTAAGCAAAACGGAATATTGTTTATTTCTGACAAAATAAAAACCCTCGTTGAAGAGTGTAAAAAGTATGGAACATTACCTTTTTCAGTGATTGCTCGACATGCATTTATAGCTGAGTCACTTTTGAGATCTTTGGTAAAGTCAAAAGCTATAAGCGCTGAAAGAATTTCACTTTTTAAGAAAAGTTTTAATACCGTTGCTGGAAAAATGGCAAATGATTTATACAAATTGAAAAATAATAAAATAGATAAAGTTACTTTTTTTAATAATTATGGACATTTAAGGCCAAGTAGTTATGACATATTATCTCCAAGATATTGTGATAGGAAAAATATTTTCGATGGTGATTCTACAAAGCCCTTGGATATAAACGATTTTGAATTGACTGAAATTGAAAAAAAATCAATTCAGAAAATATTAAATCAACATCAATTTTTAGATATTAAACCTGAGGATATCTTTAATTATAGCCAAAAGTCAATTATTGGAAGAGAACATGCTAAATTTATATTTACATTTCATTTATCTTCCATTCTAGAATTAATTTCTGATTGGGGAAATCACTTTAACCTTTCAAGGGACGATATGTCTATGCTTTCGCTAAGTGATATCATAGATATGCCATACTCTCCACTATATAATGAATATGAAGATTACTACAGAAAAAAAATTGATTTAAATACTGCTAATCACAATATTTCTTCTTCATTGAGGTTAAGTTATCTGATAAGATCGACAAAAGATATTCATATAGTCCCAATTCAAAGGAGTCTCCCAAACTTCATTGGAAAAGATAAAATTGAAGCAGATGTAGTTTTTATCAATCCACATGATAATAAAGTTCCAAATATTGAAAATAAAATTGTGTGTATTGATGCTGCTGATCCTGGATATGATTGGATTTTTACAAAAAAAATTAAAGGATTGATTACAAAATATGGTGGTGCAAATTCACATATGGCAATCAGGTGCGCAGAGCTAGGAATTCCTGCAGCAATTGGATGCGGTGATCAACCCATTGATCGAATTACTAAAACAAAATATTGCATAATTGATTGTCGAAGGCAAGAGCTTTACTCAGAAAAAGCATGAAGTAATGAAGATTGGAATATCGTGTAGAATTGACGAAGAAGAAAGTTACAATGAAGTTCGCAATTCTTTATCAGTTGATTGGATTAGTTACTTTAATAGCTTAAAGTACGATCCAATAATTATACCTTGCGGTTTATCACATATTGATGAATATTTAAATAATTTTGGATTGGATGGAATTATTCTTTCTGGTGGCAATAATATAAACCCAAAGCTTTACCATTCTGATTATAAGATGGATTCAGTATATGAATTTAGAGATAGCTCAGAATTCGATATTATAAATTATGCTTTGAAGAATAAACTACCGTTGCTTGGCGTATGCAGAGGAATGTCTATTATAAATATTTATTTTAACGGCAGCTTAACTCACAACATTAAAAATCATGTAAATACAAATCATAAGTTAGTTATAAATAAATTTTTGGATTATTTCGATAAAGAAATATTTGTTAATTCTTTCCATAATCATGGAATAAAGTCAAGTAACCTAGGGTCTAATTTAAACGTTTTTGCAAAAAGCGAAGATGGTTTCATTGAAGGTATTTATAATTTAGATAATCTTATTTTTGGAGTTCAATGGCACCCAGAAAGAGAACCTCGTGTCGAACAATTTGATTATTTTTTAAATAACTTTTTTAAAAAAAACATAATATGAAGTCTATTATTCTAGCTGCTGGAGAGGGTAAAAGACTGCGACCACTGACAAATGATATTCCAAAGTGTATGGTTGAAGTTGATGGTACCCCTCTCATTGAGCATCAAATAAACTGTCTAAAAAGAAATGGAATAAAAGAAATTAACATTTGTTTAGGGTATTCTTCTGAAAGTGTAAACTTTGAGGGAGTAAATAATTTTTATAATCACGACTACTACAAAACAAACATGGTCTATACATTGTTTTGTGCTGAAAGCGAGCTTGTAGAGGAAGATATAATTATTAGTTATGGTGATATAAATTATAATGATGAGGTTTTAAAAAAATTAATTGATAATGATTCTAAAATAGCTGTTGTGAGCGATCGAAATTGGCAAGAATATTGGAAGGATAGGATGGAAAATCCATTAGATGATGCAGAAACATTCAAACTCAACCCTGATGGATCCATTTTAGAGCTTGGAAAAAAGCCACGTAGCTACAAAGACATTGAAGGTCAATATATTGGACTATTTAAATTAAGATCCGACATTGTTTTATCAATAAAAGAGTTCTACCATAAGCTTGATAGAAGCCTTTTATACGATGGTAAAGATTTTAATAATATGTACATGACAACCTTTTTATACTTAATTTCGAAGGAAGTGTCCCCACTGACACCTGTATTTATTAATAACGGATGGATTGAAATTGATGAGCCATCAGATTTGAAACATTTACAATATTTAAAAAATAAAAATAATTAAATGGAGTTTTAATGTTGAACATTGGTATAAATGGATTAGGAAGAATTGGTCGCGCCATTCTAAGATTGAATGAAAAAAATAATATATTTAACCTAGTGGTTATTAATGATACAAACCCAAGCAATGAAAATCTTCATTATATGCTAAAATATGATTCAACGTATGGCACTTTTAATAAATCAGTATCTGTAAATGAAAATTCAATTTCAATTGAAGATAAAACTGTTAATATTCACCATGAAGAAAAAATATGCGATGTTCCTTGGGATCAATACGATACAGATATAATTATAGATTCTTCAGGGGTAAATGATAATCTTTTTTTTAAAAATGAATTAAAATCAAAAGGGGTTAAACATCAAATTGTTACAAATACACCAGATTCTGATGAAATTGATAGGTATGTGATTCTTGGTGTTAACGAAGATGTGTTAGATCAAGATTCCTTTCTAATTTCTAGCAGTATTTGTGACGCTAGTGCGGTTGCACCAGTTTTAAACGTTTTAAATAAAAAATATGGAATTGAACATGGATTTCTTACAACACTTCATCCCTGGCTTTCTTATCAAAATTTATTAGATGGACCATCAAGATCTTTTGCATATCCTGGAACAATAATTGATAATTTTACACTTGGCCGAGCTTCTTTAAATGCAATAATTCCAAAAACTACTTCAGCTATCAGAGCTAGTGGAAAAGTCTTAGAATATTTGAATGATAAATTTCAATCTTTATCATTTAGAGTTCCGACCTCTATTGTTTCAACGGCAGATATTTCAGTTAAGATAGAAAACCATGTTAATAAAGAAGAGATTATCAATCTTTTTAAAAAAGAAGAAGAAGAGCAAAATTTAAAAATTTATAAAAATAATTTTGACCCACTGATATCAACTGATTTTGTTAAATCAGAGTATTCAGCTATTATTGATCATCGCTGGACTGATATTAATGAATCAAGCTATTTAAAATTAGTTTTATGGTATGATAATGAATGGGGGTATAGTTCTAGAGTAGTTGATCTTGTTAAGGAACTATCAAAAAAATATAATTGAATAACAAAAATAAAAATGCTAAAATAATATTAATCGGTGGTTGCTCAGGAACTGGGAAGTCAACAATATCGAAAGGGCTTTCTGAAAGATTAAATCTTATTCATCGAATTGGTACCGGCTTTGTTCGAGAGATTGTTCGGCAATTTATTAATAATGACAAACAATATATGTTTGGTTATACGTTTCAAGCTGATAGCCAAGAGGAATTGATTAATCGTTTTGTTAGGCAGTCAAAAGAACTAGTTGGTGCAGTTAAAGCATGTATCGAAAGGGCTCGAGCTGAGGGAACTTCGCTAATTATAGAGGGAGCACATATCATACCCGGTTTATTTAATGATTGCGAAGTATCGCTTTCAATTGTTTTAAGAAATAGAGATAGTGAAAAACATCATGATATGATTTTAGGACCTACTCATTTTAATAGAAAAATTACTAATGAAGAATTTAGCCAAAACCTAATCTTGCAAGATTACATTTGCGGTGAAGCAAAAAAACACCAAGTACCTATAATTGATGTCGCAAGAAAAGATTTAATGTTAGATAAAATTTGTAGCTTAATGGATGAAAAAAATGATAATTAAAGATTCTATAACTGAAACTCAAGATGTTCAATTTATTCTTGATAGGGATGAAAATCTTAAGCATTTAAATGATATTGAATTATCAAGATACAATAGGGCTATTATTATTTGCGATTCAAATCTTGAAAAGTTGATTTGGCCCTTGATTATGAAAAATATTTCTAATCAAATTGAAATAAGTAGAGTGGAATTCATTGACGCTGAAGAGTCGGCAAAAGATTTAAATTCGTACTCCAAGCTTGTTGAAATATTATGTCAAATTGGAATTACGCGTTTTGATTTAATTATAGCTATTGGAGGTGGAATTGTTTTGGATGTTGTCTCTTTTTTAGCTTCAACATACATGAGGGGAATTGATTTGCTTATGATTCCCACTACACTCATAGGTCAAGCCGATGCCTCTACTGCTGGCAAAACTTGTTTA
>MDTG01361307.1_pt1 | contig 12026 bp, 9 predicted proteins | sample 811421 | NCBI WGS metagenome assembly MDTG01 (sample SAMN05326645, study PRJNA326480) | marine metagenome | isolation source: seawater | place: Pacific Ocean: South East | collected 2011 | reverse complement strand
TCGTGAGCTGCGTAGGAGAGCCCGGAATGACGGTGTCTTCAGTCAGTTCCATCTCGATGATGGGCTCAATAGGCGTTCCCGGCGCAGCCAGGGCCAAAGAGGGCAGGGACAATAGCAAGCACAGGCACAGACGGTAAATCACGGCTGATCCTCGATCGATTCCAGCAAGAAGCGTTGCTTGAGGTACTCAGATGTTCGGGTGTCGACACTGCGCATCCATTGCTCGGTCGATTGCATTTTAATTTCATCAGTCGGTATGTCTGAAGCGAGCATGTCAGCGCCCTCGGCAGACTCTTTGTCATATACAACTTCATCGGCGCCCTCTGAGCCGATGCCCGTATCCGAGGCATCTCTGGCATCTTCGGCGTAGGCCAGCAGCGCGCGGGCGATGTCCAGATTACGCGCAGCGGCCTGGTTTTTCGGATCACGTTCCAGGGCGAGTTTGAACGCCTCGATACCGGCGCGGTAGTTCAGCGCTTTGGTTTGGGCCATGCCTTGGATGAATGCAGCTTGCGAGGTTTCGAGGCGATTAAGCACCTCGGCAGACTCTGCGTAACTGCCCGCCATATACAGGGCATAGCCCTTCCAGAGTGGGTCCTGGAATTTCTCGCCAGCCTCGGCGTAGTGCAGTTGATCAAATTGCAGGCGACCTTGCTGGTCCGGGGTCAGCACGAAGTCCACCAAGTTAGCCGCTTGGGCGTTGCCCGGATGCAAACTCATCAGCAACACCAAGGCGGCAGCGCCTGGCCATTGAACGACACGTCCGCGGCGAAACGAAAGCAGGATCAACAGGGCAGCCGGCCATGCGAAAAGTACCCCTTGGTCTCGCCATTGCAATCGGTCATCACCCGACAGGGCTTCGCGGTAGGCTTGCGCGGTGTAGCGCTCTATTGTTTTGACATCCTGATCGTCGACCGATAACTCGACCACCTCGGCATCGGTTATGCCGTTCATTCTGTCGACGCTGGCTTGATTGCTGCCGACCGTGAGGAAGATCAGACGCGCGCCTTTTGCCTGCGCATGTTTTTCAAAAGCAGGCACGTCGGCGTTGTTCAGGTCATCCAGAAGAAAAACGATAGCACCGGGAACGGTTTCACTCTCAAGGCTCTTCTCTGCCAGTGCCAGCGCGGCAGATGCATTGTTGCCGGGTTTGGGCATTACGTCGGTATTGAGCCCTTCGATAAAGGGTTTCAGTACATGTGGATCTTCAGTTAGCGGCACCACACGGTGCGCCGTGCCGGCATACGCGATCAACGAGGTACGGGCACCTGAGCGCAAAGCGCTTAGCTCAAGCAGCTTCTGGCGCGCTCGTTCCAGTCGGCTCGGTGCGATGTCTGAGTTGTCCATCGACGGCGTAACCGCGAGCACCATGGCCAGCGGCGCGGTTTGGGCCAGCAGTGGGTTAGGGATTTTGTTCCACGCCGGCCCCGCAACAGCGAGTGCCAGCAGCACGCCGGCAAGGCCCAAGCTGTCAGCGGCGGTCCAGCGTTGGCGGCGATTGCCCCCCACCGTAATTGCTTCGGCCAAATGCGGTGCGATGACTGCAGTAACATCATCTGTGTCCTTGCGGGTCGGGCGCATCCGCCACCAGATCCACAGCAGCGGCACGAGTAGCAACAGCCACCATGGACGCAGGAAATGAAAATAGGACAGCGACTCAAGAAAGTAAGTCATGCCTGACTTTTCCTCCTGACAGGAAACTGCCTGATCAGTGCGTACAAGCACAGCAATACAGCGGCTACAGCGATTGGCAGATAAGCCAGGGCTTCGCGCGGTTGGTAGGACAATGTTTGGGTTTTGCGCGGGGTTAATTCATCAATTCGGCTGTAGACCGTTTCGAGGGTTTTTTCATCGCCGGCAAAAAAGTATTCGCCGCCGGAGCGTGATGCGATTTCCTGCAAGGTGTCGACGTCGACAATGTATTTTGAGTCCGGGCTGGCGTCTGGATCACCCACCGCAATGGTGAATATCGAGACGCCGCGTTGAGCGGCAATGGTGGCGGCATTCAGCGGCGTCATGCGGCTGCCCGTATCGCTACCATCGCTCAGCAATATCAGCAGCCTCTGATCGACTTTGCTGGACTCGAATGTGCGTATTGCCAGCCCAATGGAGTCTCCGATAACCGTGTTCGGCCCCGCCATGCCGACGCTGGTTTCGTCGAGCAGTTGGCCCAGGGTTTTCAAGTCTTCGGTGAATGGTGACTGCACATAAGCACGCGAACCGAACACGATCAGAGCGACCCTGTCGCCTTCACGTTTTTTCACGAAGTCCTGCACGACGCGTTTGACGGCTAAGAGCCGCTGCACCTCAGTGCCATCAGAGGCTTTGAAGTCTTTCACATCCATCGAACCTGAAATGTCGATAGCCAGGATTACATCGCGAGCGGCTTGCTTGATTTCAACGCGATCACCCAACCGCTGTGGCTGTGCCAAGGCAATCACCAGTAATAGCCACAAGAGAATTGCGATAGCTGTATCAACCTTGCTGCGCTGCGGAACCACCACGCCCTCGCGAGGTGTAGCCCCCATTGCCGCTACAAAGGTGTCAAAAAACGGAACGCGAATTGCTTTTGTACGCTCACGGAACGGCGGCATGAAACGCCACACCAGCCATGGCAGAGGCAGCAAGATAAAGGCCCAAGGCGCCGCCCACTCAATCACGAGTTTTCCCCTGTTGTCGGAACTTTATGAGTGCGAACCCATTCGGCCACCAGTTTGGCCAGGCCGGGTGCAGATCCGCTGTTGGTGTTGGGCTGATAGGGCGCGTTGTCCAGTGTTTGGCCTATTTCACCCGCGAACTTGTTGCCGGGGTAATGCTCGTTCAGAAACGCGAGCCATTGTTCGCCATGCAGGCTGGCGACTTCACGACGGGGGAATGCGCACAGAGCGGTACGGCGAAGAATTCTTGCCAGTTTTATCGGGTCGTCACCCGCTTGGGCAATTTCAGCCAATGCAGCGCGTCTGTAAGCTCGGGCTCGCCATTTACGCCAGCCGCGGTATGAGAGATAAGCCACGCCTATAAGCAGTAGCAGTGCGAGCCATCCCCAGAAGGGTGTCTGCGGAAACAATGAGATTGGTTCTGGCGCAGGCACAGGCTCGAGCTTTTCGAGCAATTCGATCAGGTTAAGGTTTGCTAGATCAGCAGGCACCGAAGGTGTTGGGGCCTGAGCTGCAACGTCAGTCTTCGCCATCAGCGCCTCCGAGCAAAGCACGAATTTGCATGAGGGTGTCGTGTTCGGTAGACAGCGGCAGCACGGGCACGCCAACGCGTTCTTCCCAGCCCTTGATTGTGCTGAAGCGCTCATCCAGAACCTGCTGAACAGAGGCTCTGGCTTTGTCCTCACTGGTGTCCATCAGAGCTTTGAGGCGGCCGTCAGAAATAATCAATTTCCAGTTGGTCGCAACCGTGTCGGCCATCGGGTCACTGACCAGGCACAGCAGAAGATCATTCTTGCGGGCAATACCACCCAGCAGTTCATCGGTGTGTTCGTCGATATTATTGAAGTCACTTATCACCACGACCAGGTGGTTGCTGCCGGCAATTTTGGCCGCGGCCTCAAGCGGGCGATTTAATGACATCGGTGTGCGGGGTTCGGCGTCGGCGGATAGCGAACGGTTGGCGGAGACCAGCGTTTCGAGAAAACGAAGCGCATTCGCGCGGCTCTGACGCGGGCGGATCTCCCATAAATTCTCGTCATCAAAGACAATGCCGCCGACGCGATCGCCCTGATTGAGAATCATGAAAGTTGAAATGGCGGCGGCTTCAGCTGCTGTTACAGACTTCATGTTCATTGCCGAGCCGAAGAACATCGACATGCGTTGATCCACCACGACCAATGCAGGCCTGTCGCGCTCCTCTGTGTAAACGCGGACGTGGGGTTTGCCGGTTCGGGCAGTGACTTTCCAGTCGATTGTGCGCGAGTCATCGCCTGGTAAATAGCCGCGTAACTCTTCGAAGTTCAGCCCGCGACCGCGCAGCCGAGAGGCGTGGCGACCATTGAGAATACTGCGCGCAGGTTGTCGCGGCAGCAACGTCAGGTGCCGTGCTTCGGCTTCCATCTCTATCAGATGCGCCAGGCTGACTTTTACGCGTGGGTCTTCGGTCTCATTCTCGGGTTGATTGGCCCTGATGCCCAGACGATTGCGAGCTGCATCGTTACTCATAGAACCCTCAGTTCCGGGTAAACCTTAAGTCAGGGCCACGTGGGCGACGATCTCGTCAGTGACTTGGTCCGGACTGACGCCTTTGCCCACGGCGGCATAACTCAAAGACAAACGATGTCGGAGTACGTCGTGAACCATGGCCTGTACATCTTGCGGGTCGACATAATCGCGTCCATGCAGCCAGGCATGCGCACGGCTGGCGCGGTCGAGTGCAAGCGAGGCACGCGGGCTTGCGCCTACATCGATCCAGCGGCGCAACTCATCGCTGTAAACTTCCGGGGTGCGTGTGGCGTAAATAAGGTCGGCGATGTAGCGCTCGATAGCGTCAGAAACCGTAACCTTGGCAATCTCCCGGCGCGCATCAAAAACAGCCTGCTGCGGGATCAAGTCGGCTGACGGTTTCGCGTGTTGCGCCCCGGTGTCATCACTCTCTTCGAGCGCGGCGGCTTCTTCTTCACGCACCAGTTTGATTACGCCAACCTCGTCTTCCACGGTTGGGTACTCGATGTTCACATGGATGATGAAACGGTCCATCTGAGCCTCTGGCAGCGGGTAGGTGCCTTCCTGCTCCACCGGGTTTTGGGTTGCCATTACCATGAACAGTGGGGGCAACTTATGTGACGTGCCGGCAACGGTTACCTGACGTTCTTCCATCGCTTCAAGCAGGGCTGCCTGTACTTTTGCGGGCGCCCGGTTGATTTCGTCGGCCAGCACCAGATTGGCAAAAATAGGGCCCGGCTCAAAGCGGAATTCGCCGTGGCCATCTGTTTGATGATAAACCTCGGTGCCCGTTACATCCGATGGCAGTAGATCGGGTGTGAACTGGATGCGCTTGAAGTCGGCATCCATATTCGTCGCCATGCTCTTAATAGCACGGGTCTTGGCAAGGCCAGGGAGGCCTTCGACCAGTACGTTGCCATTACACAGCAGTGCGATAACCAGGCGCTCTACAACACGTTCCTGGCCAATAATCGAAGCACTCATGCGAGCTTGTAGTGATTGAATCTGTTCTCTCGGGCCCATGGTCGCTCCGCCGGAGTTTGCGAATAAAGGTTTGCTAGAACAATAGAAGCCAGTCGCGTAACCGGCAACTGTGAACGGCGCTTTGAGTGGACATAGATCCAATCAGTCCATCCAGTTCAGACTCCCTACGTTGTGTAGGGGAATCGCGAGAAACTAGCAGTGCCAAAAAGTTGTTGCAAATCATGTGGTCGGGGCGTTCGTAAAGATGGCGGCAAGCTATCCGCTAGATAGGGGACAGTGGGATGCGAGCCTGCGATGACAATCATCGTCACTCGTGGTTTGTGGATATTCGCTCGGGGGGCTTTGCGGTCTTTGCAGCGCATGGTTGGTGACGTTAGGTTTCGGCGCCGTTGATGAGCCGCTCTTCTACGAGCGGCACGACGATCTTCGGCTATTGCTACGGAGCGCCGCGCGCCTCGGCTGGGGCTGAATCAAAGCCGGCGTGCTGATTTTCTTAAGAGTAAGTGCGCGCCAGACGGCTAAGGATAGAAAACGATGTTGCTGAAAAGTCGCTGAAAGAGAATTTAACTCACAACAACCCTCAGCATGACTCTGAAGCCCAAATGCAACGAAACCTGATCTTGGCGAGCATGCTTGTGCTTAGAAGAGCGAAGCGGGGAGGCTGGAGGTACAAACTACTGCCAGGATATAGCGAGCTTGGTTTTTCGTCATGCTCACCGCACTCTATGTTGCCCCGTGCGGAAGCGCCCTGGTGGAATATCAAAAAACTCGCGAAAGCACCGGCGGAAATGTGAAATGCTTACGAAGCCACTTGCCACTGCAATATCAACCAATGACTTGTTAGTGGTTTGTAGAAGTTGCCGTGCATAGGTTAAGCGTAACTCGAGATAGTAACGTGGGGGCGTAACGTTTACATAACGACAGAACAGACGTTCAAGTTGGCGTCTGGACAGCGATGAATGGCTGACAATTTCATCAATAGTCAGTGGTTCTTCGATATTGCTGTGCATCAACTCCAGTGCAACTTTAAGGGGCTGCGGCAAGGTTAGATTCTTATCCAGAATCAGTGCGGAAATATCCACTGCATCTTTTGTTTTATCGCAGTTTAGTACCTCTTCAACCGCGCGCACCAAGCTATCACCGTGCTCAAGTCTGACGATTTCAAGCATCATGCCTAATGAGCTGTTAGCTCCGGCGCAACCAATTCTATTGCGGTCTAACGTGAATGAGTCTTTCGACAGTTTAACTCTGGGAAACAGCTCCGCCATCATGGCCCTGCCGTCGGGATGGAACGCACAGTCATATCCATCCAAGAGGCCAGCTTCGGCAATAAAGTATGATCCATTCCAAAGCCCGCCCAACGTTACGCCTGCAGAGGCAGCTGAGCGTAGTTTGGTTCTGATACTTTGATTGGCTTGTAAATCAACCCGGAATCCGCCACAAACCAGGATCAAGTTTTGTTGGGTTTCTTTCAGATCATTTAAATTACAGTCTACAGAGATCGAAATACCAAGATCGCTGGTTACCAAGTCGGTTCTACCCACAACCACTATTTCATAGAGCGGCGAAGTGCTCATTAGATTGGCTGTGACCAATGCATCCACTGCGCCAGTAAATGCCATCATGGAGAAGTTATCGAGGAGCAAAAATGCAACGCGGTGCACTTTTTTCGGCTGCCCATCATAAAGTAAGCGATTAATGTGCAGGCAGTTCTTATCCTTTAGGACACTTTCGAAAGACGCTCTCATTATGTTGGCTCAATAATTTCTATACGGCTTGGTTGGTGCGATATTCATCTACAGATAGTCACATCAATCACGTGAGGCAGCAATAATGAATGCACTGGTAATCGCTCAGCATTTTTATACATTTATCAGGCCGCTCCTATTCGTTCTCAAGCTCAATTTTCCAGTGCAATCTTGCTCGGGGTGCAGGTCGAATCGTGACATGTTCACTGGCCTCCCATATTGAGTTCGCGGAGACTGGATACGTCGCTTATGTCTGGCGCTGATTCGCTTGGTCATGCCTGTCAGTCCTACTGCCAGCAATTTTGAGTCAGTTGCCAGCGACACTGATCACCTTAGGTTGGTAAAGCATGGCTTCCTCGGCGGATTAGGCCTTCGCGGTCAGAGCTTCAAATACGTTTATCAAACAGGGTAAACAATGAACAGGCCGTGCTTGTGATCAGCTTCAGAAGCACTGAACTCTTGCTCGGCAGCGGTGCGAAGCGAGCTGCCGGCGGCGGCAAGAATCTGGTCCATGGCACCGGCAAACCATCCGGTAAACATATAGTCGACCTTGCGCTCGCACTTGCCATATTCGGACACGAATGCCGAGTGTTCCAGACGTACCTCGGCAGTGCCTCTGGCAAGGTCGATATGCTCAGTTTTGAAAAGCCCCCAGCCAAGCTGAGACAAGTACTTCATGTAATGCTCAAACACTGCGGCGCCTTTCAAAGCATGCCGTTCGGCTTGTGTTTCACACCACTGCCAAGCGGATTTATACCCGGCTTTGTAGAGAATTTCGGCATAGGCTTCGGCGCCCAGCTCCGCTTCGATAGCCATGTGGTTGTTGACGAAAAAATGTCGCGGCACATACAGCATCGGTACAGAGTCGGTAGTCCAAACTCCGGTTTCGTCGTCCACCTGAATCGGCATCTCGGGTGCGTGTTTGGGCATGTTAAAACTCCAAAAGCAGGGCGGTGATCGCGTTATCGGGCTGGCGAAGCGGATACGCTCCAGCGCTGTGTAATGCTGCATTTGCGGCGGGCTGGCATATTCGTTCAGGGGTTCGGCCAATACCCGCCCATCACTTAACACGCCCCGCGCTCGGGCAATCCGTGCTTGGGCATGGTGGAAGTTAGGGTTGGGAAATCAGCGGGGACGGATGCCTGGCGGTTCCAGAATTTTGCCGAAGTTAGTTAGAAGGCACGCATAGCCTTTTGCAGGGTGGCTATGTTTACAAATCGTGCGTCTGTCATCTTCTCTTGGCTTGTCATGAGACTGCTTTCTTGTTGTTTGTTGTCAGTTAAGGTCATTCACAAATTACCCTTGCCGCATGGGGTAGATGGTACTTTTTACGCCATAAATATCTCTATTTACGACGTCGGCAGAAATGCCCTCAGCGCTCTTAAACGCTTCGGCACGTGGCATCCAGAAAGTGAAAAGCCCCTGAAAGTCCGAGAAATTTTCGTGCTGGTATGCGCCTAGGCGGCCATCACCGCTGTGGGTTTGTACTTTGCTGGCAAGGATGCTGTGGCCACCCGCTCGCAGGCAGAGTTCTTATCGCGACAAGAAACAGCTTCCTTGCACATGCTCCCGAATTGCTACGCTGACTCTTCGAGCGCAATGACGTTGATGACACTACAGTCGTGCAATTGATTGGGCTCGCCAAAGCCAATTGGGCGTTGCAAGATTGGCTACACAATAAAAATAAGGAACGTTCATGCCTATTCCACGTCGACTGGGTTGTCTGCTTTTGGCCGCCGTACTCCCTGTTAGCGCGCTTGCCGAGCTCCCCGCCGAGCGAATTGAACCGCAGATTAATCCTGAACTGGCCGCGCAGAATTCGCTCTTCGATATGCATGTCTACAAGGTGGCCGACAACACCTATTCGGCTGTCGGTTGGCAGTTGGGTAACGTGGTCATGATTGAGGCCCCAGAGGGTTTGATTATTGTCGACACCGGGGAGTCGTTGAGTGATTCGCGCAAGATCATGGCGCAGTTTCGCAAACTGACCGATAAGCCGGTCAAGGCGGTGATCTACACGCATTTCCACCCGGACCATATCAACGGTGTACAAGCTTTTGTCAGTCGTGAGCAGGTTGAAAGGGGAGAGGTGAAAATCTTTGCCCATGAAACGCTGTTGGCCAATGTGGTCAGTCAGGGTTCACTGGTCGGCCCAATCCTCGGGGCTCGTTCCGCTTACAGCTTCGGCGCTCTGCTTGAACAGCCCGACCAGAAAGACATGAACTCGGCGATAGGTCCGCTCGTACGTGCTGAACCCTCGACCTTTATTGCCCCGACCGACACCATCGGTAAGCGACTCGATACGACCATTGCCGGGCTTCGCGTTCAATTGCTGCACGCGCCAGGCGAAGCGCCAGATGAGATCGTGGTCTACCTGCCAGACAATCGAGTGCTGATTAGCTCTGACGTGCAACAGGGCCCGGCATTTCCCAATATCCACACCCTGCGCGGCACCAAGTTCCGCGATCCGGTTGAGTGGATTGCCAGCATCGACATGCTGCGTGAGCTCCACGCCGAGCATCTGGTTCCGCTTCACGGCCGTCCTGTCGAGGGTGCGGATAAGGTCGAAGAAGTGCTGCGCATGACACGCGACGGCATGGCTTATGTTCACGACCAGACCGTGCGCTGGATGAACAAGGGCCTGACGCCAGATGAGCTGGTCGAGAAGGTCAAACTGCCTGCTCATCTGGCGGGCTACTCGCCGTATTTGCGAGAGATGTATGGCACGGTGAAGCATAGCGTTCGGCAGATTTACAACGGCTATCTTGGCTGGTTCCAAGGTGACCCGGTGGATCTCGATCCGACCCCGCCCAAAGAGAAGGCAGAACGCTTGATCGCCCTGATGGGCGGGCGCGAAAAGGTGCTTCTGGCTGCAGGCGATGCTTATCTCAAAGGCGATTATCAGTGGGCTGCAGAGCTGTCCAGCTACGTTATTCGCATGGATCACGATGACAAACTGGCTCGCGATATCAAGGCGCGCAGTTTCCGCAAAATGGGTTATGCCAGTATGAATTTCAACTGGCGCAACTGGTACCTGATGAGCGCCATGGAGCTGGAAGGCAAGTTCGATGGCGAGCAAATTCGACAGCGCACGGCCGAGATACGCAAGGTCATGCTCTCGCCCGATATGGTGCGCAGCTTCACCCCGCAGATCTTTTTGCAGAATTGGGTGACGCGCGTCGACCCTGAAAAGGCTAACGATGTGCAACTGACCCTCGGGTTCGAGTTTCCCGACACGGGTGAGCAACTGGCCCTGGAAGTGCGTCGCGGGGTGGCGCAGTTGCACCAAGGTATCCCGGAGGGAACCACGCTCAAGCTGACGATGGACAAACGTTTTATGGAGACCCTGCTGACCGGCGAGGGTGGTCTGGTGAAAGGAGCTTTGATGGGCGATGTGAAGATCGACGGCAGTCTGCTCGACATCAAAACCTTCCTCGGTTGCTTCGACTTCAGTGAAGAACCTATTGGCCTGACCATACGCTGACGGAGAGTCACTATGAACACTTCAGAGACACTCCAGAAGCGCTCTCGTGCTCGTAACTGGCTATGGGGTGGGTTGGTTGTACTGTTGATCGTCGGCGGCATTCTGTGGAACCAGATGAGCACCGTGCGCCTGGCTGCCAAGAGTTACGTATTTGGCTATCCGTTGGTGCTAACCGAGCTTACGCGCAACAGCTTCACTCACTCGATCGCCCCGGGCAATCACCTGGTGAATATGGCCGAATTTCCCGAGGCTGACTTTCGGGTTTTCGTCAGGCCGAATATAGACACGCTCTATACCCAGGCTTGGCTTGATATGGAGGCAGGGCCTTGGGTGTTTGAGGTTCCAGCCAGCTCGCGTTATCTGGTGATGCAGTTTCTCGATGCCTGGAGCAACGTGTTTGCCAGTGTTGGCACGCGTACAACAGGTGACGAAGGCGGGCGCTTCTTGCTGGTGGGGCCTGACTGGAATGGTCAAGTTCCGGAAGGCATGACACTGCTGCGTTCATCCACACGCATGAACTGGTTGCTCGGCCGGATTCAAACCAATGGAAAAGCGGACTATAGCGCTGTGCAGGCCATACAGGCTGGGCTCAGTCTGCGCAGCCTCGACGACTGGAAGCAGGGCAAAGTGGTCGAGGCACTGCCGTTCAAATTGCCTGAGCAATTGCCGCCGTCGCCACTGTTCGAGATGCGTAAGCTGGCCCCTCGGGCCTTCTTTGGACAGTTGTCGAGATTGATGGAGGACAATCCGGCCGCCGCGACAGACGCTGCCGCCGTGGGCGAATTGGAGCAGCTTGGTGTGCGAGTTGGCGAGGGAGAGCCGCGTTGGAACTGGCTGCAGGAGAAAGCCGTGGCAGTGGGCATGTGGCTGGCGGAGCGGGAGATGCACGAGGCTCTGGAACGTCGGGATCTGCTCGTCAACGGTTGGCGACAAGCGCCCAAGCATATCGCCGCCTTTGGCCAGGACTACGGCGTTCGCGCGGTAGTGGCCATGGTTGGTTTTGGTGCCAACCTCGCTGCCGAAGCCACCTACCTCAACGCCATAACCGATGCCCACGGCGAGGTGCTACAGGGTGATCAGCGCTATCGCCTGCACTTCGCTGCGCACGAGCTTCCACCTGCCAAGGCCTTCTGGTCGCTGACCGCTTACGACGATGACGGCTATCTAATCCCCAACCCTCTGCACCGCTTTGCGCTGGGTGACCGCGATAAGCTGATCTACAACCCCGATGGTTCGCTGGATCTGCTGATGCAGAGCGAAGCACCGGGAGAGGAGCAACTGAGTAACTGGCTCCCCACTCCCAACAGTGGTCCGTTCAGCATAACCGGCCGCATTTATCTGCCGACCCAGCGCATGCTCGATGGCCAGTGGCAAATGCCTGGTATCGAGCGCCTCTAAAACACGGACTGATTGATTGGGGATCGCAACATGGCTTACGACTTCATAGGCAAAGTAATACTGATTACCGGCGCCGCCGGGGGAATAGGCGCCGCCACCGCGCGTGAGCTGTATAGCTTGGGGGCTTTGTTGGTGCTTACGGACATGCAGCAAGAGGCGGTTGACCAGCTCGCTCAGGAGTTTGCCCCCGAACGAGTCCTTCCGCTGGCGCTGGATGTGACCGATGCCGAGGCTTCAAAAAGAGTGGTG
>MDTG01114152.1_pt1 | contig 12026 bp, 10 predicted proteins | sample 811421 | NCBI WGS metagenome assembly MDTG01 (sample SAMN05326645, study PRJNA326480) | marine metagenome | isolation source: seawater | place: Pacific Ocean: South East | collected 2011 | reverse complement strand
TGGGAGGATAATTAACATTGCATCTGTAGCTTCAACCCATGGAATTAAAAAACAATCAGTTTATTGTGCAAGTAAGTATGGATTGAATGGTTTTTCAGAATCCTTAAATCAAGAATTAATTGATCATAATATTTCAATCTCAACTATCTTTCCAGGCGGTGTAGATACTCCTCTATGGAACTCAAAAAATGAATATCCTGGTGGGGATATCGCAAATATTTTAAAACCTAAAGATATAGCTAACTTAGTAGATTATATTTCTAAACTAGAAAATAGAATAATATTAAAAAATTTGACCATATTTCCTTCAAATGAATGGCACTAATTAACAAAGAGTAATCATGAATTTAATTTTAACAATGGCTGGTAAGTATCAAAGATTTATTGATGAAGGTTACAGAATACCTAAGTTTTTACTTCCATGGGGAGAAAAAACAATTTTAGAAACAATTATTTTTGAACTTAACAGGGAATCAACATTTGATAATATTTTTTTGGTAGCAAATAGTAGAGATGAGTTGTTTATGCCACATGTCAGAAAAGTCCTAAACAAAATAAATATACCAAAATCAAATCTGATTTTGATAGACGATACTCCTGGTCAGGTTCATACCGCGTATGAAGCACTAAAACGTATTAAATACTTTGATAAACATATAAATTCACCTGTTTTCTTTCATAATATTGATACAATCCTATACAAAAGAAAGTTTGAAAATATTCGAGAATGTTTTAATGATAATGATGGTTTCATAGATGTATTCAAGTCAAATAATCATACATATAGTTACGTATTAATTGATAAAGGATACGTACAGTCAATCGAAGAAAAAATATTAATTTCCAACCTCTCAACCTCTGGACTGTATGGCTTTTCGTCTTCGAAACTATTTTTGAGTTACTTTGATGAAAGTGACAGTTACATAAGTGAACTATACAAAAGAATTATTAACGATAAAGGAAAAATAATTACCTCAAAGCCTCACACAGAAAAGGAGACTTTAGTTTTAGGAACTCCATCTGCCTATTTATCATCTGCCCATATGTTGGATATTCTTTAAACCTAGTCTTAAAACAACTATCAAATTATTTATAAATAATTGATTGACAACAATAATAGATTTTTTAAAATCTAATAATAGAAGTTATTCATGTTAATTCCATCATTATCATTAGGAAATGAATAATCGTACCCCAACCAAAATCAGGAACAATGACAAAATCACTGTTTTTGTTGAGCAAGCAATTTTTAGTTTATATACACTATTATTAAATGTCATTTCTGCAAGATTTCTCTCCCCTACAGATTTTGGTATAATTGTTTTTATAAATATTTTTTTATTTTTATCAGTGGGAATTCAGAATTCTATCTTTTTTAAAACTCTTACCGTAAAGTTAGCTCGCGAAAAGATTTATAACGATAGGATTAGATATATAGTAAACATTATCATAATTAATGCTCTTTATAATACAATTTTAAATCTACTAATTACACTTTTTATCTCCTTAAGGTTTAGTCTTTCATTAAATAGTACATTAATTGTTTATGTTTATCTCCTTTCTTTTAATATGTATGAGACATCTAGACGTATAAAAATTGCATCCGAATCATTTACTAGTTTAGTTATTACTACATCCATTAGATTTATATTATTCATTTTCAGTTTTATATTTTTCATAATAAATGAATATGTTTCTATAAATTTAATTTTAATATTGTGTGCAATATCATCGGCAATACCAATAATTAGCTTTTATTTTAAAGGATTTTTATCAACAAAAGATTATGACATTAATGCTCGAGTAAAAGAGGCATTTGTAACTTTTAAATTTGAATGGAACAAAAGTAACTTTATTTTTAAAAAGTATTTAACTCAATTTTTTACAGTACAAATATATCCGATGATTTCTGGGATATTTTTTCCTTCAAGCCAACTAGCCAAATTTGAGATTTTCAGGACTTGTTTTGCTCCACTATCTGTTTTTATAAATGGATTAAATAATTACTATTTTGTTGTCTTATCAAAGTATTATGTCGATTCTAAAAACACTTTTATTAAAAAGCTATTTTCCCTCAGTTTTACTTATTTAACCATTGGAACGGTATACTCAGTAATCATGTATTTAAGCTTTGAAAAGATAGATACTCTTATTTTTGAAGGTAAATATTCTAAAAACTTTTCATCTGGTTATCTTATTATTGTTGCAATATTTTCAGTCTGTACTTCTATTAACTTATTATATGAAAACTACTTTCCAATAGCTGATAAAAATAAAACTTCTTTTAAAATTTCAATTTATATTTTCGTGGTTAACATATTCCTTTTGCCTTATCTGTTCATAACTTTTCTAGCTAACGGAATGTATCTGGGCATATTTATAAACCAGTTATTAATTCTGTTATCATATATATTGGTGATTTCAAATTATCATTGGAAAGAATTGGCTCTATTTAAAAATAAATGATAATGATTGAAAAATTATGAAGGTAATAAAAAATCCAGTATGAAAGTAGGAATCTTCATAGATGATTTTTTTGATGACAGAGGTTTTAATTCTGAAATAAAGTATTACTACAATTTGCTAAATAATTATGAAGATATTGATTTATATGTTTACAATTTTGGAAAAAACTATAAATCTCAAAAAAACATAATAAATATTTCCGGAAATACTCTTTTAAAGCTTTTCAAGCTGATTAGCTATATGAAAACATTTAATAGCGTTACTGTTGTAAATGGAATTATGGGGAAAAATCAAATTATCATTTATATTGCACTATTAATTTCACAAAAAAAGTTTATTTCGATTTCCGCTTCTCAGGTGACTAAATATAATCTTGAAAATAAGTTGTTTTACGAAGATCCTGATATTTCCAGCCTTACTTTAAAAAAAGAACTATTCAATAATAGAAAACTATTAATTAAAAGAATAGCACCAGTCCTAAAAAAAATTTACTTAAAAACGATTGGATACTTAGTTATTAAAAGAGCAAGTCGAGTAATTCATTCATCAAACTTTGAAAAAATACAATTTAAAAGATTAGTTAAAATAAAGTCCAAGAGTACAATTCTATTCCCGCCTAATATGCCTAATGACAAAGTTGAGGCCATTAATAATTATAGAAATGATAATTACTATAAAAAGTTTAATCTACATAAAAAAATCAACATTATTTATTGGGGCCGTATTGACTACAGCATTAAAGGCCTAGATAGAATCCTGTATGCTCTTCATAACACAAATAACAAAAAACTAATAATACATTTCATGGGTCCCAATTATAATGATGGTTTAAAAAACCTATTAAAATTGAAAAGTGACCTTTCTCTTAATAACATGATCATTCATCCAAAAGATGAATGGTTAGGTAATATTTCACCTTTTATTAATGCTGACTACAGTATACTTTCGTCAAGGTGGGATGGTTTTCCAAGGTCATTGCGCGAAAGTCTTGAATACCAGGTGCCCATTATTTGTTCAATTGAAACAAATTTTGCTGATATTTGTAGAAAGTTTCAATGTGGCATTTCATTTAAAAATAAAAATGAGTTAATTAAAATTTTTAACAACGTTTCAAAATCGGAATCACAAAACCTCAAGCGAAACTGTTATAATGCTAGTTCATTTTTAGATGGAGAGAGGTATAAAAATAATATTCGTTTCATATTACAAGAAACATATGAAAGCAGCAGAACATAGGGCAGAACTTTTTAATGAACTTTTTAATAAGTTCAATAAAATTAACTTTCAATATTGCATATTAAATGGGTATAAAAATTATCCGGAAGAAATAAATAGTGATATTGATATAGCTGTTATTTCAATAATTGATTTTGAGAAAATACTTCAGCAGCTTAAAAAAAGTTATGGAATAAGTATAATTCAAAAGCTTCAACACCAACATAAAGCTATTAATTATTTTCTATCGAAAAATGTAAATGGCGATTTGATTATTCTTTCCATTGACGTGTATCAATACTACGTTTTTAAAAATAGAATCATCTTTAATTCAAAATTTTTATTAAAAGATAGAATAGTTTATAAGAATTTTTATATAATCAATCCCATAAATGAATTTGAATATTATTTTATAAAAAAAATTATCAAGGGAGATGGTGAGGAAAATATAATTAATCTTAGGAGGCTACATAAAAGGTTTAAAAAAGAACTAACTAAATCAAATCCTTTAGCTAAATCAACTATTTTTTTATATGAATATATTGAAGAAAGCAATTTAGATTCTTTATTAAATGGGAAAAATAACCTATTGCATAAATATCTTAAATTCTCTAATTACAGTTTAAAACTAGTCTTCTATGAAATTGTACGTAAAATAAAAAGGGTATTCGAACCAACGGGCATTATGGTCTCTTTTCTTGGGCCAGATGGAACAGGAAAGACCACTCTAATAAATAAAATTATTTGTGAACATCTATTGCCATTTAGAAAAGTAAAAATTTTTCATTTAAAACCAAGAGTAATTGGGCAAAAAGCAGAGGGTACACCAGTTATAAATCCTCATGAACAAAAAAAATATCGACCATTTTTGTCATATATTAAATTGTTCCATTTTCAGTTTGATTATCTCATAGGACTTTTTACTAAAATTATTCCTTATAAAATAATTTCATCCATTATTATTTTTGATAGATATTATGAAGATATATATATTGACCCTGTCAGAATCAGATACGGGGGTAATTTGCATATTGCAAAAGTGATGAGAAAGATAATTCCAAATCCCGACATTCAATTTGTGCTTACTGCAAATCCAAATATTATTTTTTCAAGAAAAAAAGAGTTACCCAAATCAAAAATAAAGCAACTAGTTCTTAAATACAGGTCTTTGCCTAATGATAAGTATATTCAAATAGACACAGGCTCTGATATAGAACAAATCAAAATACGGGTTTTAAATGAGATATATAAAAAAATGAGCAATCGATATTAATTACTTCTCAAAAGGAAAATATCTTACTATTTATTCAAAAAAACATCCAAAATATTTTTTGGATGTTAGTTCCTTTGATAAGAAAATAATTTCCTTCTCCCTTTATAATCCATCATCACTTTCTGGAAAAATATATAAAAAATTGTTAAATATTTTCCCATATCCGCAAGTGTCTAAGGAAGAATCCCCATTAATTAAAAAATTGAATAATTGCTTTCAAATTCAACTTTCATCATCTATATACTTATCAACGGATAATCATACAGTTGTTCTACAGCTACAATTCAAAGAGAAGATATTTGGGTACTTAAAGATCGCAAATTCTGAGATTGGTAATAAAAATATTAATATTGAATTAGATGGGCTACAGAAATTTTCAAAACTAAATAGCCTTTACGTACCTAAAATAATCTATAAAAGTGTTTACAATGATAATAAATATTTTATATGTACTGATTTGGGAGGGGAACATTCAATACTCGATTATAAAACCTTGAAACATCTCACCAGTTTAATATTTAAAAGTTCTAAAGTAGAGCATGCTCTAAATAGACATCCAAGAATTGAAAATTTAATAAAACTATCAAGACAAAATGGTCTTGCTAGTTTTGAAACAAATGTTTTCAGTAGTATAAATGATAAGAAACTAAAGTATAAAGAGGTTTTAGAGCATGGAGATTTTACTCCTTGGAATGTAAGATTACATAATAACAAACTAGCATTGTTTGATTTTGAGCAATTCTGCGGGTTTGGGATTGAAGGTTTTGACATCATAAAATATTATTATTCCTATTATGCTCATGTTAAAAAATATAATCCTAAGACCGTTCTAAAAAAATTATCAAACATTTTATCCCGTAAAGAAAAAAATATTTTAATTTTATTTTTCTTTAAGGAATTAATGACAGCAAAACACCATGAATTAGATTGTTCACTAATAGAAACGTATATTGACCTTATATCTTAAAAATTAGAATTTAATGAAGATTTTATTATCCGCATACGCATGTGAACCATATAAAGGTTCTGAACCTTATGTCGGCTGGAACTGGGTTAATTCTTTATCAAAACAAGGACATGAGGTATGGGTAATTACCAGAAAAAACAATAGACAAATTATTAATGACTTCTTATCGAAGAATAGTTTAGCCGGAGTAAAATTTATCTACTATGATTTACCTAAAGTATTCCTATATATAAAGAATGGAAATAGGGGAGTTCATCTATACTACTTACTCTGGCAGATAGGTATTTACTTTGTTTGTAAACAACTTTGTAAAAAAATTAAATTTAGTCTAATTCATCATGTAACGTTTGTTACAGCTAGACAACCTAGCTTCCTTGGGCTTTTAGGCATACCTTTTATTCTTGGACCAATAGCTGGAGGTGAGAGATCCCATTTTAAACTACTTGAAAGCTTTTTAATAATTGATAAACTTTTTGAATACCTTAGACTATTTTCAAATTATCTAATTAAATATAATCCATTGATGCACCTAACTTTTAACAGTGCCTCAAAAATTATTGTAACCTCCATTCAAACGAAAAATGTAATTCCGAAAGTATATCACCCTAAAATCATCGAAAACCTCGCAGTCGGTATAGACAAAAATGAAATAAAATCTAACTTCACAATGTGGGGGGGGGAACAAAATAATAAATTTAGAATAATGTATGCAGGTAGAATTTTACATTGGAAAGGTTTACATATCGTATTAAATACTTATGCTCATTTACTAAAGTCAAGCGACAAATTTGAATTATCAATCATCGGGTCAGGTTCTAGAGAAAATTGGGTCAAAACTGTTGCGAATAAATTAAACGTATATGATAATATTAAATGGGTTAAGGAAATAGATCGAAATGAATTAAATAATTATTATGCAAAAAGCGATGCTTTTTTATTCCCTAGCCTCCACGACTCTGGAGGAATGGTTATTTTGGAGGCGTTATCATTTGGTTTACCAGTAATCTGTTTAGATATCGGAGGACCCAGCAAAATTATTAATGAAGAATGTGGATTTATAATTGATACAAGTGGGAAAAATGTTTATGATATTTCAGTACAAATTTCAAAAAAGTTACTATTCATGAGTAAAAATAGAAACTTATGTAAACAGTTAAGTAAAAATGCAAAAAAGAGGATATTAGATTTTGAATGGCTAAACGTAACAAAGAATATATATAAAAAGGTACTGATTGAAGATCAAAAATAAAAAGATAATTCAATTTGCTTTAGTTCTTCTTACTGTGGGTATACCAAATTTTATAAAATTTGATCCCACAGGATTGACAAGAGATTATGGATTGTTTAATATGCAATCAATCGCGAGGATTATATTATTTTTAGTCATATCCTATTCTATTGTGATTATCTTTCCAAGTAATCAATTAAAAATAAAAAAACATGTAATGCCTATTGCACCATTCTTTTTTCTATATTGTTATTATTTAATTAATTCGATTCTATTTTTAGAGTCAACTAATTTACTTTTATCTCTATACAGAATATTTGAGTGGATGGTTATATACTTTCTTTTTTACAAACTATATAATCTTGACAACAAGGATTGGATATTTGAATTTAAAAATAATCTCCCAATAATAATTTTTACACCAATTATGATAGTTGTTTTTATATCATTTTTTGCACCCAACTATGCACTTTCAATACATGATGTTACTGGTGTTGTTCGGTTTGGAGGGATTTTATATAATCCTAACCTTATTGGTATATTATCATCAATTGGAATAGTTTATTATTATTATTATTCCTCAAAGAAAAGATTTTTTTACATACTGGTACTTATAATTGTATTACTTTTAAGTTACTCTAGAGGAGCGCTAGGGGCATTAATTTTATCAGTATTCATTTATAAAACGGTCATTGAGAAAAATTCTTCTTTATCATTTTATTATTATTTACTATTTTTTTCAATTACGTTTTTGTTGGGGTACATTTATAAAGAAAATATTTTAGTTTATCTTTCAAGAGGCCAAGATTTCACTTCATTATTAACAGCAAATGAAAGAACTTATGCTTGGCTAGTTGCATTGCTCTCCTTTGTTGAAAACCCCTTATTTGGAACTGGATATATTGTAGGAGGTAAAGCGTTGGGTAGTTTTTTTAATGATATTGATATAAGCCATTGGTATGTAACCACTGCACATAATGATTTTTTACAAGCTATGGTTAATGGTGGTATTATACCTTTACTGTTAACACTATATATCTTTTTTAAACACCTTTATAATATTTATCAAATTTCTAGGATTAAAATTATTTCTGAAGGTGAAATAGCCTTTTTTTGGATAGCTTCATTTCAAGTAATCGTATATTCTATTCTGACTCCAAGTATAAACTATGTTGTATCAATTATTTCTGTTGTTACGATTTGGATATTTATAGAAGTTGAACAAATAAGGACCAGATTGGCTTAGTTTACTATATGGAATTAAACATATATGCCTCATTTATAATTTCAGGCAAAGTTGGTGGAGCTGAGAATATGGCATTAAACTTAGTTGATGGTTTAATAATGAATGGGTGTAAGATTAATTTATATCTCAATAAAAAAAGGTATAGTTCTAACACCTTATATTCTTCTAGTAAGAAAAATTTAAACATATATTATAAAAGAGATAAAATAAAACTTAATAGATTTTTCTATGAACAATTTATTTCCCTATTCGGGGCATCAAATTCAGGTTATAGACTATATTTAAATTATCATACACCTTTACAATTTAAGTTTCAAAAAAATAAAGTTTTAACGGTTATCCATGACTTACAATATTTACATTATCCTTCAAACTTTTCTCTTTTAAAAAGAAAATGGTTATGGTATTCTCATAGAAAAACCTTAAAGAGAGCAGATTTGATAATCGCTATTTCTGATACAGTAAGAAATGATATTTTGAAAAGCTATGGTCAACAATTCGCAAATAAAGTTCATAGTGTCCACAATCCTATATCCTGGGATAGATTTAATGATTCAAAAAACTATAAACTGAATTTAGATTTTGATTTTATACTCACAGTTTCAGCTCAATATAAACATAAAAATATTACCACTCTTATTGAAGCATTTCATTTGGTAAAAAGTGTTCACCCAAAACTTAAGCTTGTAATCATTGGTCAGGATTACAAGTCTTTAAGAGGTGTAGTAAGAGATTCTAAAGATAGATATGAAAACAAGGATGACGATATAATTTTTACAGGTTACATATCAGACAAAGAATTAGGCGCGTACTATTATAATGCTAAAATTTTTGCTTTCCCTTCCTTATTCGAGGGATTTGGAATGCCTGTAATTGAGGCACAAGGTTTTGGCCTTCCAATTGTTGTTTCAGATATTGAGGTTATGAGAGAAATAACATATGGGAATACTAAGCTTGTTAAAGATTATACTAGTGCTAAATCATGGTCACAATCTCTGCATGAGGTACTGAATGATATCGAAAATTATAGATTATCTGAAAATGAAATAAAAAAGTTGATTAAAGCATATTCGCCTAAAAATATAGCATCAAAATATATTGATGTTATGAAAGGTAAATAAAATATATTCTAACTAATACATAATTTTCAATTTATGAGCATGAAAGGTTCAAATAATTTTAATTATATCAAAGCTTTGAGGATGAATTTGTCAGTGGTCTCCTATAATCAGGTAATTAATTATGTTTTCGAAACATGTAATAGAACAGAAGCATCATATATTTGTGCTGCTAATGTTCATATGTGTATTGAAACCTTTTATTCAAAGGACATTCAAAAATATGTTAACAGTGCTAATGTTGTTGTTCCTGATGGAAGACCTTTATATTGGCTGCTTAGATTTTATGGTAATAAAAATTCCCAACATATTAGAGGCTTAGATCTTGCAATTGGTGTGATCAAAAGGGCTCACCAAAGTAATATATCCATAGGCTTTTATGGAAGTACTAAAGAAAATATTAAAGCGATCGTTAAAAATTTAAACAAATCATATAAGGGCATTAATATAGGATACCAATACTCACCTCCATTTAGAAAATTAAGTAAAAATGAAGAAACCACTATCCAAGACCAAATTAATGCTTCAGGAATAAGAATTCTTTTTATTGGACTTGGATGTCCAAAGCAAGAAAGCTGGATGTTTCAAAATAAAAATAAACTGAACTGTTTGATGATAGGTGTTGGAGCAGTTTTTGATTTTTTAGCAGGAACTAAATCTTCAGCACCAAGATTTATGCAATACTTAGGTTTAGAATGGCTATTCAGATTTATACATGAGCCTAAGAGACTTTTTTTACGATATTTCTCTTATAACCCTAAATTTATTTTTTTGATAATTTTACAAATCTTTGGGAAAAAGTATGAATGAAAAAGGAGTAGACACCTAAACTTTTACAAACCTGAAATCCTTCAACATCTCAAATTGCTTTTTAGATTCCATGGGCATTCTTGTAAGTAAGCCATTAACTCTTGTGTAATGTGGCTTAAAAACTTCTTCTGCCTCATAGGTTTTAATATTATATCTCTTAACTATTTCGTCTCTTATAAAAAAACAGTTTATTCCCTTCGAATCAGTACCAACCAATTTATACCCTTTCCTCTTTGAAACCTTTGTTAAGGCCTTCAAAGAAGCACCATGATACCAATGCGAATCTCTTGGTTCATTCGAAAAGTTTGTTCTATCAAAATTAATGTCGTAAGGTATTGTTATTGAATTATTGTAGAAAGATGCATTGTATTCAAGGATGACCACTCTTGGTTCAATAGAATTAATGGCTTCCCAAATCCAATAATCGTTTCCATCAATATCAATAGAAAGTAAATCTATACTTATATCATGAACATATTTTGCAATAGTGCTATTAATGTTGTCTTTGGTAATCCAAGATTTAACAGCAACACTTTTTGATTTTAGATATTTATTATTAAAAAAGTTAAATACATCTACGTTATGATCTTGGCCATCAATTAAGAGCGATTCAAAATTATGTTTTGTGATTAAAAACAAAGAGTTGTTTTCTTTATATCCAAACCCTATCTCTACAGATTTTCTAGATGTAAATCCTATCTTATTAAAAATGTGATTAAAAATTCCATCCTCCCCGTTTTGGGAAAACAATGAATATTCATAATCATTTAAACTCTTTTCACTTTGATCAAATATCTTCAGAGGAAAATGCATTGCATTATCATACCTCTTCTTTAATGATATAATTCTTATGTAGTTAAAAAGTATATTGTTCCATGGGAGAATACTTTTGAGGAGCATTAAAACTCTACCTTTGCCTGCAATTATGTAATTTATAATTTTCACTTGTTTGATACAAAACTAGTTGTTCTAAAATACGAAATAAAGTTTGAAATTACTATATGCTCAAAAACATAATAACTTTTCTATAAAAGCTAAAAATTGTAATAGCTTAAAAAAGTCTTACCACGCTCTTTCAAATTTTAACTAAAGGATTAATAAAAGCATGAAAACTTCAATCATATCAGGCATAACAGGACAGGATGGATCCTATTTAACAGAATTATTACTCAAAAAGGGGTATGAAGTTCATGGAATAGTGAGAAGAAGTAGTTCTTTTAATACATATAGAATAGAACATATTATCAATAATAAAGACTACGAAAATAGATTTTTTTTTCATTATGGTGATCTTACTGATGGTAGTAGTCTCAATCGCCTCCTAGAAAAAATTAAACCAGATGAAATATATAATCTTGCAGCACAAAGTCATGTTAAAGTTTCTTTTGAAATACCTGACTATACAGCCCAAGTTGATGCTTTAGGTACTCTTAGGTTTTTAGACGCAATTAGAGAAACACAGATACCTGCGAGGTTTTATCAAGCCTCCACAAGTGAACTATTTGGTAAAGTACAACAAGTTCCTCAGTCAGAGGATACTCCATTTTATCCTAGATCTCCATATGCTGTAGCAAAACTTTACGCATATTGGATCATTATCAATTATAGAGAAGCTTATAACTTATATGCTTGTAATGGTATTCTATTTAATCATGAGTCTCCAAGAAGAGGAGAAACCTTTGTTACAAGAAAAATCACACTTG
>MDTG01312431.1_pt1 | contig 12027 bp, 9 predicted proteins | sample 811421 | NCBI WGS metagenome assembly MDTG01 (sample SAMN05326645, study PRJNA326480) | marine metagenome | isolation source: seawater | place: Pacific Ocean: South East | collected 2011 | reverse complement strand
GTGATAGGCATAGTCAGCTCCTCAATTTTTACTATTGGGCATACCCTAATTGCACGCCTGTACGAAGAAAAGCGTTTTACCATGATGGGGCTGATGGACTTTATGTTCAGCTTGGGCACTTTTGCCGCTTCGTTTTTTGTTACCTTGCTGTATCTTCAGGAAGAAAACTGGCGTAGGCCTATTCAGGTACTCGCATTATTTATGCTAGCTCTGTCGGCGTATACCTTTATGGCAGCGCACTCTCAAGCTAAATTACTTCGAGGGCAGCCAAAAGCGCAGCGTAAAACCCTTAATTTTGGTGCCGTAATTAGACAACCTATCTTTATTTTTATGGCGCTGCTTAGTTTTGGCTACGGCGCGGTAGAGTTTGGCAACGCTAATTGGTTTGTAAGCTATGCGCAAAACGGCATTGGGTTTACCGGTGAACAATCTCGAAATCTACTCGCGTGTTTTACGGCGGGTATGGTAATAAGCCGTTTGGTTTTTCCTTTCTTACTGCGATTTATGTCGGTGCATCGGCTTATTGTCATATTGGCGACTGCGTCGTTATGCGGTGTGTTTGCCATTAAGCTTATGACCGACCTGTACAGTATGGGCGCGGGTAATTTACTGTTAGGGCTTGGCTTAGGTGGGTTATTTCCACTTATGTTGTCGGCAGCCATGAATATTGATAGTGACAACGGCCCCGTATTATCTGGCATTTGTATTATTGGCAACTCTACTGGCGTACAAGTAGCCTCATTTTCAACAGGGTTGTGGGCCAACTATGTGCCCCTTACTACCGCGTTTTGGGTAATACCTATGGGCGGGTGTATGTTGTGGGTTGCAGCGTGGGCGTATAGCCGAATGGTGAAACAGCACGGCTACGCATGAAGGGGTAAATAGAACTCTGCAATTAAGCCTTGCTGCGGGTGATTGCGTAGCTCCACACCGCCACCATGAGCTTCTACAATACGCCTTATAATTGATAAACCTAAACCAGAGCCCGATGTACTTCGGGCTTTGTCGCCTTGCGCGAAGGGCATAAACACATGCTCTAGTTCTGCTGCGGGAATGCCAGGGCCAAAGTCGCGAATTTTACAGTAAACCCGTTTTTCATTTCGGTTATAAAACGTGGAGATAACAATATTGTCAGAGCCATAACGAAAGGCGTTCTCGATAATATTATCAATAACCCGCTTCATGGCCACGCGGCGTAAATCAAGCAAGGGAATATCGTTAAGCTTCAACGCGATATGATGCTTCTCTTCAATATGCCGCGCTTGAGCCAGTTCAATAATAAGACTGTTTAGGTCGGTGTTTTCTTTTATCTCTTCTGTATCGTAGCGGGCGTAGTCGATGAATTGATCGATAATGGCATTCATATCTTCAATATCATTAACAATGCCATCTTTTATCCAATTTTGGGATTCAGGCAGCATTTCAGATGCAAGGCGAATGCGTGTCAGCGGAGTACGTAAATCGTGGGATATACCTGCTGTCATCAAGGTTCTGTCATGCTCTAGTTGCTTTATGCCTTGATTCATTCGGTTGAAGGCGCGGGTAACTTGGATCATTTCCGTGCTGCCTTGCTCTTTGAGCGGCGCGGGGTGTTCGCCTTTACCTACCGCTAATGCTGCTTTTTGTAAAGAAGACAGTGGCATGGTCATGCGCCGTACAAATAGCCAACCCCCCGCCACACTCAATATGCCTATCACCATCAAATACATCGTTAACGGTGAAATATTCGCTTCGTTTAAGCCGGTTATGGGAATAGCAATCCAGGTGTCGGGGTAGCGAGACAACGAGATCCATACCGTATAGGGTGCGCTGGCGTCGGTTTTTTGCGAAACAGTGCTAATACGAACATCGGCAAGTTGCTCAATTTGTTTGCTTACCTGAGACGACATAAACCCATAATAAACCGCGCTTTCTAAGCCTTTGGTTCTTGCTTTGCTGGCATCCAGTATTTGAATGTCGGTTTTGTCGTAATAGCGGGCTCTGCTGTCGTCATTACTGACTAATAAGTCTTCCGCTAATACCGATTTTACTTGCGTGGCAAGTAGGCTGTTAATTTGTTGGTAACTAGGCTGAATAAAATAATAAGTAACAGACAGATAAGAGACGACTTGGTTAATAAGCAAAAGTACGCCAATCAACATTACTGTTTGGCCAAATGCACTTTGAGGAACCAGACGCACTACTTCACCAGCCTATCTAAACAACCCATTTTTCCCATGGTTATTTATGCCTGCTCACCATCGGGTACGAATACATAGCCTAAGCCCCAAACGGTCTGAATATACCTTGGGTTAGCGGGGTCTTTCTCTAGCATTCTACGCAGTCGAGATACCTGAACATCAATACTACGCTCAAGCGCACTGTAGTCTCGCCCGCGAGCAAGGTTCATCAGCTTATCCCGTGACAATGGCTCTCTAGGGTGGGTAACTAAAGACTTCAATACCGCAAATTCACCGCTGGTGAGGGTAAGGGGGGTAGTGCCAGCCGTCATTTCTCGGGTAGCCAAATTCAGTTTGTATTCGCCAAATTCGATAACTTGAACGTCTTTAGACGGCGCACCAGGCGCTTCACTACTGCGTCGACGTAATACCGCCTTCGCCCGTGCAAGTAGCTCTCGAGGATTGAATGGCTTAGGCAAATAGTCATCGGCACCCATTTCAAGGCCAATAATTCTGTCTACTTCATCGCCTTTTGCGGTAAGCATGATGATAGGAAGTTCGTTGCCCATCTGTCGTAATCGACGACAAATAGACAAGCCGTCTTCGCCAGGAAGCATTAGGTCTAACACCATAAGGTGAAAGTTCTCGCGTTCAAGCAATCGGTCCATTTGCTCCGCATTTCCAGCGCTTCGCACCTGGTAGCCTTGCTCCACTAAATAGCGTTCAAGTAGGCTACGAAGGCGCATATCGTCATCGACAACGAGAATTTTAGACGTTTCCTGACCCATGACATGCCTTTAGTAATAGTTTTCCTCACTATAACGACTCGTCATCAAATACAAAAGAGAGGAATGCATGAAAGCCTTCCCCTCTTTGTTACAAATAGTGTCAGATATAGATTTATATAACGTAGCTAAGGTAAACAAAAGCCAACTAGTTAAAGCGAACCACGTTAAGCGCTTTGGTATCGGCGGTGCCGTTTAAGGTGTCGGAATATAAGGCAACAATTTGCTGAGAGCCTGTGTGTTCTTGTTCAAAAAAGGTATCTTGCACTTTGCCTGCAAACCCCTGCCAGGCCGTTGCATATTTTGCTAAAAATGCCTCATGCCCCCATTCTTGCTGGCGTTGCTTTACCCGAGCTGGTGCAAAAAATATTTCTGCATCTAAGGCTTTCTTATTTGGCTTTTGCTCGGCTTTCCAATCGGTGGCACCAATAAGCGTCACTTTGGAAAGCTTCTCACCAAGTGCATCGCCAAGTGACTTGATCAGAGCACCATTGGCGGCAAAATCGAGTAGCCAGTATTGATGATCTTTAGATAAAATTTCTACATCGTCATAGCTAAACACCTGTTCGTAGCATCCCGATGCTTTCACCATGTCTACATTTGACGCAGAGGTTAACCCTATTACTTGATAATTAGCATGTCTGTGACTTTTTTGATCTTTAAGCAGTTGAGCTGTACCCAATGCGGTTTTGCTAGATGCACTTGAAAGCAATAACGACTCACCTTGGCTAAATTCATCTACAAAGTCATCTAGTACAAATGAAGTCATGTATAACGGCCGGAAATTTAACTGCCAAGCTTCACGACTAGCGTCATAACCAGGATCGACGGCACAGCGTAGGTATTGGTCGTACACGGGGCTAATGCTTTTGCGGTTTTCGTGTATATCAGAAAATCCGTGAGGTGCTACTTTTCCTGCCTTAATTACCCAGTGACTTGCCATGGGCAAGTAACCAAACACTTTTTCGCCTGCTTTAACATCAGCATGATTGGAGGCGACAACCGTAGCAAAGCCCCATACAGGCACAATGCCGTAATCTTCATCAGCAGGGAAGAAACCCCAGTAGCCCATGGTAAAACCAAGCGCAGCATAGGTAATGTTATTGGCTGAAAAACCAAAGCTGTCGGTTTCAAGCAAAACTTCATCTTGAGCTAAGTCATCGGTAGACAGGGTCTTATCTACAACTTGGGTGTCATCAATTTTGTCTTTCTTCACCCATATCTGCGTACTGGTTACGGTTGTCATGGCGTCACCTTAAATCTGATTTCAATAGACTACGATGACGCACTTTTAATGGGTTTTCGACTTTAGGTTGTAAATAGATTGTTATAGGAGTGGCGAATACACTAAGTCGCTGGCATATTTTCTTCATATAGCTGTGGGAATATTGCTAATTTGCGCTTTTGATTGCGGACCAAACTGAGCGCAGGTAGTAAATACAAGCCCAGCTAGTGAAAAGCAAACATACGAAAGTAAAAGCGACCACCACTTTTTACGCAAAGTGGCGGTCGATGATTACGCTAAAAAGAATAACTAAACATGATGGAGCCCGTTCGGCCTTCAGAAGGTTTAACCACGACCGAGTCGAACAAGTCGGCAGATGTATAATATTCCTCTTCAAACAAGTTATTTACGCTAAGTAATATGCGGTAATTCTCGGCCACATAGCCCACTGAGCCGGTCCATACCATATAACTAGGCAGCAATATGGTTTCCAGTACATCGGTGTAGGTTTCATCGGCCCACCCAAAGCCAAGACTAGCCGTTACTCTGCCTCTTTCTAATGGCTTGTTATAATTTAGGAACAAGCTTACGGTGTTGTCAGGCAAGCCCCCACGGTCAAGTTCTACACCTTCGCCAACAAATGTCGACCTGTCTCCTGCAATGCGTCCACCATACACCTGGTACGCTTCAAGGCCGTTTTGAGCCGCAAAGTCAGCGCCATTGATAACTGCTAACGCGCCATCACTGACCTCGGTGGTTTCAATGTGGGTGGCGGTAGCAGTAAGCGAGAAACTTTCATTTAAGATAGCGCGGGCCTCAAATTCAACCCCTTCACTGTAAACCGCTACTAATGCAGAGGTTTGGCCAATTCGGTCGGTTTTTTCCTGATCAAATACGGCGAGGGCGGCATAGAATGATTCATCGTCGCTGCTGTATTTAATCCCTAACTCGGCCAAGGTCGATTCCGCTAAATACTCACCGTTATCCACACTGCTTGGAATAATACCGCCAAGTTGATTAGTACTTAGCGAGCTAGATTCAGCGTAAGTGGCGTAAGGCACGAATCCCGATTCCATCTTGTAGGACACGCTCACGTTGTAACTAAACGCGGATTCGGTATCGGTATGCACTTCACCATCGCCAAAAGGAATGCCTAACAAGGAAATGGCTTGGTCTTCAGATTCAACATCGAAATAGTCGTACCGGGCACCAAGTAAGATGCTCCAAGACTCAAGGGTGATATCGGCAATATAAAACAAGCCCGCGTTAAGCATGGTAGAAACTTGTTCTTCATTGTAGTTTCTTCTTACTGTGCCATCAATGCCGGTAGGGTTACCGTCTTCATCGTAAATAATGGTGGCATCTTCATAGGGGTCATCTACCGCCCAATCAATTCTATCGTCAGGTGTTGGCCCTACGATAATATCTCGAAAATCGAAAGTTTCGTCGTAGTACGCATGGTTGTAGTCGAGGTCTTCGTTACGAATACTAATACCAGTAATATGCTGAATAGTGGCATTATCGTGGAAAGTTTCGAAGTTTAGGCTAGATCTGAACTCCATGGCCTCGGCTCCAGGATAATCAGCGGTAAAACCCCAGCTCTGAAACTTAGTGTGATCCATGTAATCGTAATAAAACTGATTTTTCCACGTCATGTCGTCAGACAAATAGGTCGTAAAGTCTAAGTACGCAGTAAATGCTGTTGAGTCGGCAAAATCAATGTCGTCTATGAAGGTCGTTTTATGATCTATCTGTGTAGTGCCGGGGTTACTGAGCGCATAGGCATTTTCAATACCGTCAGCCACTCCTGGGCAAGAAAGCAGCATAGCGTTGTATGTGTAGTTGCTGTTATCTGCCGTACCTGGGCTACAAAAAGTGCCTACGCCTGAAAACGACGAGTTAATAAAGTAAGGCGCAAATGGCGAGATAAAACCCGATTCTTGAGGCAGTAACCTATCTGCCCCAATAGGGTTATCTGAATTCTTAGCTACGGGTGCACCTGTAATGTAGGTGCCATTATCAATCAGGTCTTGGGTTACCCGGTTCCAGCCTGGCACTTGAATGGCATCAGAGGTTTGGTATTGAAACCCAAATTCCATCAAGGTGTTGTCGGTTAAATCGACATCTAGTGCCACCTGTACAATTTCATTCGTTGGCTCGTAGTTATCGTAATAAGAGCCTGAATCTTCTGCTTCAGCAAAAATGTACACGCCTGCTTGTTTATCGCCAAGCATGAAAGGCGTGCCGCCTTCTACAGCAAGAATTTTTTGATCGTATGTGCCTAGGGTTAAGTGAATTTCGCCGGTGGCTTCATCAAAGTATTTAGTGGCATCTGATTTGGCCGATTTGGGTGAGTAATTTAACTGCCCGCCTACGCTACCATTGCCATATAAAGGGCTAACCGGCCCGCGCATCACTTCCAAGCCTTTTGCCCCACGGATATTGGTTTTAAATGCACCTGGGTTGGCAATTCGCCTAAAGCCACGAAAGTAGTTATCGGCCGATTCACCACGAATATCCATGGCACCTTGAATACCAAAAAACGAGCTGGTGAAGGCCCCAGGGGTGATACGGACTAAATCATCCACCGAGCGCAATCCGTAAGCTTCTATTAGGTCTGAACTAATATCGGTAACCGATCGGGGTGTTTCTACTAACGACTTGTCTAAGCCAAATGCGCTTTTAGACTCTATCGGAATGAGTGAGTTAAGGTCTTTTACCCCAGTAATTGAAATAGTTTCCATGTCTTCATCACTCGGAGGTTCTTGTGCCAAGGAAGCACTCGAATATGAGGCAAAGAGCGAAAGCATCGTTAAATAGAGGGTTTTATGCGTAAATGTTTTCATTGAGCAGCCTAGTGTGTGTTATCGCGCAACGCGCTTCTTTAGTTATGTATTAAATTGTTCACGCCTTTTTTGCTTTAAGTAGTAGGCGTAAACAGTTTGGTTGTTGTAATGCACGGCTCAACAAGGCAATTTTTCTTGTTTCGAAACTTTATTCTCTGGAATTAGAATACTCATGATAATGGCGGTAAAGCCCGCAGATGTGACCGAGGAGGAAAGCACGTTTTTAAAGGCTACAGGTAAGCCTTGAATAGCATCGGGTACCATCAACACACCCAACCCAGTGCCTAGCGAGGTGGCGATAATAAGTGACTTTCGGCGGTCTATAGGCTCGCTAGCCAATATCTTAATTCCGCCTACGGCAATGGTGGCGAACATAACCAGTGTTGCACCGCCAAGTACAGGTTTAGGCATTAATTGAAGTGCGCCGCCAATAATGGGAAACAAGCCTAAAATGACTAGCATGGCCGCCACGTAAAAGCCCACATGCCGGCTTGCCACCCCAGTTAATTGAATAACGGCGTTGTTTTGCCCAAATGTAGTATTTGGAAAAGTATTGAATATGGCGGCGATGGCCGAATTAACACCGTCGGCTAAAATGCCACCTTTAATTCTCTTTATATATTTAGGGCCTTTTATCGGTAAGCCACAAAACAAGCTATTAGCAGTAAGGTCGCCGGAGGTTTCTAGTGCGGTAAGAAAATAAATAAGCGCGATGGGAATGAATATATCGAGGTCAAAATTAATTCCATACTTAAAAGGTACGGGAATACTGACAATAGGTTGTTCGGCTAAACTAGCAAATGAAACCCAGCCTAAGATAGAGGCCACGACCGTGCCCAAAATCATGCCTATCATGATGCCGGAAAGTCTTACCCAAGGATTACTAGAAACATTAAGCGCAATAATAGTAACGAGTACAAATAGACCAAGAGCAAGGTTCTCAATGCTGCCAAAATTAGGGCTGCCGAAGCCGCCGGCTAAATCAGTGATACCTACCTTTATAAGGCTAATGCCAATAGTAGTTATAACGATACCCGTAGTTAATGGTGTTATTACCCGCTTAATTTTATTGATAAACAAACTGACAATAATTTCGATGAAAGCACCGATAAAACAAACGCCAAGCAGGGTAGAAAGTATTTCTTCTTTACTGCCTCCGTTAGCTTTAATAGACAGCCCCGCTATTAATAACGCGCTAATGAACGCAAAGCTGGTGCCTTGTACTGCAATTAAGCCGCAGCCGACTGGCCCAAAGGTTTTTGCTTGAATAAAAGTCGCAACGCCCGAAACAAACAGCGACATACTAATAAGATAGGGGATTTCGGATTCAAGCCCTAAGGCAGTGCCAATAATCAGCGATGGGGTAATAATACCTACGAAGCAAGCTAATATATGTTGCAACGCGGCAGTAATAGATTGGTTTACTGTTGGAATGTCGTCTAATGCAAATAAGACATCGGTATTTGGTTTCATTAAGTCCCTTTATAAACCAATTATCGCTATAAGGTTGTGATTACGGATTTACATGCACAATATTGCTATGCAAGAAATTAACCTTTTATTATTTTTAATTTATTTAAAAAATCCATTTTTATTAAGGTGATATTAAGAGTATGAAATTTAAGTTTTTTATTACGTTATTTTTTAGGTGGTAAGGATAATTCAGAGTGTTGAACGGTATTTAAGAGGTAACTGAATATTAGTTAAGGGCGAGGTTAATGATCATTTTAGTGCATTCGAAAAATTAAATTTGAGAAAGAAAAATTGAAATTTTTATACTTTAGTTTAGTTTTTTGGTTGGCCCAAACATTAAAAAAGGGCTTGTTATGAAAGCCCTTTTTTTAATTTAGTAAAGATTATATCGTACTGGATATATTACTCATCTTGCGTGTTCAGCCAATCCATTTGATGGCCAGCACGACGCTTTCTATTTAAAATATCTTCCAATAGTGGAGTAAGAATAAGCTCCATCGCTAACCCCATTTTACCGCCTGGTACTACAAGTGTGTTAATACGCGACATAAACGCGCCATCAATCATTTGCAGTAAATAAGGGTAGTCAACATGCTTCATTTCACGCCTAAAGCGAACCACAACAAAGCTTTCATCTTGGGTAGGTATTTCACGGGCACTGAAAGGGTTTGAGGTATCTACAGTAGGTACTCGTTGAAAGTTAACATGGGTTTGAGAGAACTGAGGCGTGATGTACTGGAAATAATCATCTAGCCCACGCACGATACTGCTCATTACCGCTTCACGAGAATGGCCTCGGTCAGTGGTATCGCGCACAATTTTTTGTATCCACTCAAGGTTTACAATAGGTACCATGCCCACCAATAAATCCACATGCTTGGCGACATCATTCTCTTCGGTTTTTACGCCGCCATGTAAGCCTTCATAAAACAGTAAATCGGTATTTTGTGGTAAATCTTGCCATGGCGTAAAGGTCCCCGGCATTTGATTAAACGGCACAGCTTCATCAAAAGTGTGCAGGTACTGTCGAAATTGGCCTGAACCAGAGCTTCCGTATTCTCTAAATAGGGTTTCGAGGAGTTCGAAATCATTGGCCTTGGGGCCAAAGTAACTAATATGTCGGCCTTGTTCTTGGGCTTTGCGAATTTCCACTTCCATTTCCGGGCGAGTAAATCGGTGGAAACTGTCGCCGCCAACCACCGCTGCATTCACATTCAGATTCCTGAAAATGTGGCGTATAGCATTGGTTGTCGTGGTTGTTCCAGCCCCTGACGAACCGGTAATGGCAATAATTGGATGTTTTACAGACATAGAAATTCGTTTGAGAAATGACGGGTACTAGTTATAAGCCCACTGACACCATTAATCAAGAGTTAGACTTAAGTAAGGGGTAGAGTGAGCAATTACCCAGCACATTTTAGTTATCTTCTTCACGGGTGTCGTTTTTATGATGATGTTGCAGTAAGCGAATGATTAGTCGAGCTTCTTCTTCATCTAAATCAAGAAGTGCTCGCATTCTCTCTAGGTGATTAGCATCGTGCTCGCTGAATTTTCCATCTTCTAACGCCGTGCGAACGGTCTCTTTAAAGCGGTCTCGTTTAAGCTGCATTTGGGCAGTAAAACTGGATGACAATATACCCGCTGGCAGGGCGTAAAAGCAGATCCCTAAAATGGTGATTAAACCGCCAAACATTTTGCCACCAGGCGTGATAGGAACAATGTCACCGTAGCCAACAGTGGTGAGAGTTACCAAAGCCCACCATAGCGAAGCAGGTATACTGCTAAATACTTCGGGCTGCGCAGTGTGTTCAATGTAGTAAATGCAGGTGGCCGCGATAGTCGTAAATAGTATGAGGACGCTGATGGCGGCAATTAATGCATGAGACTCGTTTCTTATGACAGTGACAAGCGTTTGCATCGAGCGTGAGTAACGGCCAAGCTTTAAAATACGCAGCACTCTGAATACTCGTAATATGCGTAAATCCAGAGTAACAAACATGCTTAGGTAGAAAGGTAATATAGCAAGCAAATCAATCAACGCCATGGGGCTTTTCAAATAAAACCAGCGCTTCTGCCAAGGGGTATGAAATTGAACATCTTTTGATGAAGTTAATGCCGAAGACGGTGCGGCGCCACTGCTCCAAATACGAAGTACGTACTCAAGAGTAAAAAGCGCAACAGAAACCACTTCAATAATGTGTAACTCTGTACTGTATTGTGAAGAGGTACCCGGTACGGTAGATAGCATCATGGTGGCGATATTAATCACAATGACAGTCACAAGTATCACATCAAAGTACTTACTTGCTTTGTGATGCGATTGGGCATCTTTATAAGAAGCTAAAATATTGTAGCAAGTGGTCTGAAGTGACATAAATGCCTTTGCGTTACCGGTACAGTTTAATACTCTACCAAGAATCGGCAGGTAAGCAAAAAATACACCGCAATAAAATAAGGATTAACTATGAAGGCAAGTCATTGGCTGGCGGCAATAATGTGTACAGCCGCAGTCGCAACAGGTGCGAATGCAGATGAAGCACTGCATATTAAAGCTGCACCCACAATTGATGGGGTAGCGAACGAGGCGCTTTGGCAAGGAGATAATTGGTATCCTATGAATGAAGTGATCATTGGTGATACTCCTGCTGCCAGCGATTTTACGGGCAAATATAAGCTTCGCTGGAACGAAAATGCCTTGTATTTATTGGCAGAAATTCGAGACGATCATTTATCTGACACTTACGCTTCGCCATTAGAGCGCTATTGGGATGATGACTGTTTAGAAATATTCATTGATGCTGATGGCTCAGGCGGCGATCACTTTAATAACTACAACGCCTTTGCATACCATTTAGCGTTAGACAACCAAGTGGCCGATATTGGCCCTAGCATGGCTGTACAAAATAAAGGTGAAGCCGTGCCTCAGCTTTATAACGACCATGTTGATAGTGCGTGGAAACGCCAATCAGACGCCCCGTTTGTGGTGCACTGGGAAACCGCAATAAAAGTGTATGCTGATGATTATGTTCACGGCGAATCCAACACCCCTGTAGCGCTTAAAAAGGGCATGAAGCTAGGTTTTATGCTGGCTTATTGTGATGCCGACGGAGGCGATAGAGAGCACTTCATGGGGTCGCACCCGATAACCCCAATTGACGGGGATAAAAACCAAGGATACAAAGATGCATCTGTATTTGATGTGCTTGAGCTAAAGTAAACACGGATTAATACAAACAAAAACGCCGCCTAAGTATTAGTTTAGGCGGCGTTTGAATATGCTTTTATTCAGCGCTTATCTCAATAAGAGATGAGATAAGAGGCTAAATAAGAAATCTATAAGAATTCTAGTAGCGCTTAGTCGGCACTAGACTCACGGGCAATAGCACGGTAGCCAATGTCGGTTCTAAAATACGCGTCTTTGAACTGAATTGCATTAACCAGCTCATACGCTTTCTGCTGAGCTTCAGTCACGTTATTACCCATGGCAGTGGCGCATAGTACGCGGCCGCCGTTAGTGACCACTTTGCCGTCTTCTAGTG
>MDTG01306436.1_pt1 | contig 12027 bp, 10 predicted proteins | sample 811421 | NCBI WGS metagenome assembly MDTG01 (sample SAMN05326645, study PRJNA326480) | marine metagenome | isolation source: seawater | place: Pacific Ocean: South East | collected 2011 | reverse complement strand
ATCTAGTGTACATCTTAAATTGTAAAAATTTTTTTTATTATCTTTAATATATACTCCTTGATTTTTTTCTTTATATCTTAAATTTGGAGTAACATGCTCCATGTCATATTTATTGCTTGCCTTCCACTTTTTTAATAATTTATATTTAAATAGCTCTGCAGCAATACCATAAGGTAGTTTAGATTTTTCTCTATCTATTGATAAATAATCATAATTATTTTTTGTATAAAAATGAATTAATTCATTAAGCAGATATTTATCTACAAGTAAGTTGTCTCCTGTGATCCTAATAATTAAATCTTCATTATTTATTTTTTTTTTAAAATTTATAAACCTGCTATATACGTTGTTTAAGCTACCTCTAAATATATTTACTTTTTCATTTTTAAGAATACGACATAGATAATCATCAGACTTTGTATTAGAAGTTAAAATATTGATTGAATATTTTTTTGATTTAATTCTTTTTATTAAAACTTTGATAGCTTCTATTTTATTTATTGGTAACAAACATTTATATGGTAGCCTACTAGAGGAACTTCTTACTTGTAAACAAACATGTATGTTTGACATAAATTATTTTAACTTTATCCAGTAAGCCTTTTAAACGTTGAGTGCTTAATTTTTCCCTTTAATGGAAATTTTCCTTTAACAAGAAATACTTTAATTTTTTCAAATACTTGGTCTACTGCCTTTAAATAATTTTTAATTATAATTTTATTATATGCAAAACTTGTTGCCACTTGTGAGCCAGCCAAGTAGCCTCTTTTCAACATTTCTTGTGTAAAGAAAGTAGTTATTTCTGAGTTATTTGGGTAATTAAATTTAAGATATAAAATTGTATTTAGGCCACTTACTGAAATATCAATTTTGTATTTCTTGGAAATTTCAATCCATCCACTTTTTATTATATTTCCGTATAAAGAAATTCTTTTGTTAATTTTATATTTTTTGAGTTTTTTTAAAGTTTCAATACCAGCTATAAAACCAAGTCGGTCAGTCCACATAGTTGAGCTAATGAATGTATCTTGTGAGACTTGCATTATTTTTTTTTTTCCAATTATAGCAGAAATAGGATAGCCATTTCCTATAGATTTACCAAAAATTGCGATGTCAGGGTTCACTTTTAATTTTAAATGAATGCCACCATAATTATCTTTAAAACCAGATGTGATCTCGTCAAAAATAAGTATGGCATTATTTTTTTTAGCAATTGATTTTACTTGTTTCAAAAAATTTTGTTTTGGTTCTACACCTCTTCTAGGTTCCATTATAATAACCCCAACATTATTATTTTTTTTATTAAAAATTTTTTTTAATGAGTTTATATCGTTGTACATAAAAGGTTTTATAGTATTTTTGAATGAATTCGATACGCCTCTAGTTTTAAGTCCTGGAAGTAATTGATTATCTAAATTTTTTTTATTACTCATATTTGTCGCTAAATACCAATCATGCCAACCATGATAACCACAAAAAGCAATATTTTCTTTATTTGTAAATGCTCTAGCGATTCTAATTGCAACCATACATGCTTCACCTCCAGACTTACAAAATTTAACCATATCAGACCATTTATGAATTTTAATTAATTCTCTAGCGAGATCTACCTCTTCGGTAGCATTAAGAGTACACATTGATCCATTTTTAAGTCCTCTTAATAATGAGTTATTTAAGTCATTATCGGAATAACCTAAAATACAAGACGTGACACCCATCCCAGCAAAATCATAGTACATTTTATTGTTTAAATCCCATATTTTGCATCCTTTAGCTTTCTTGTAATATGTAGGCCATAATCCAGGAAGAAACATTTCACTTCTTTTAGATAAAAGTCCATTGCCCCCAGGAATGATTTTTTTTGCTTTTTTTAATAATTTTTGACCTTTATTCATTTTTATAAAATTGTTATTTTTTATTATAATATTTCATTATTTTTTCTACTATGAAGAAATCTAATTCATCATCAATCTCAAATGATTTCATTTTACTGCTTATTATAGACATTGTTTTTTTGTGATAAAAAGTTTTTTTTTTCATAAATACATCTACTTTAGATAAGTAAAAATTTCCTGAATAAAAAAATATTTTATCTATTTTTTGCCTATTTATATCAGAGAATGATTTATTTAAGCTTTTGATAAATCGATTTTTATCAAGCTTAATACTAAATTTAGGATGAGCAGAGACATTTTCAGCTACTGACACTAATGCATCAGCTTTATTACTATTTTTCTCAAGAGTTTTTATAGCATTATTTATATCGGATGAAGTGGTAAGAGGTGAAGTTGGTTCTAATAAAAGTATATAATCATAAAAAATATTTTTTTTTTCAAAATATTTGAGAGTATGAATTATAACATCAGCTATTTTAGAATTATCTGATGCCAAATGTTTTGGCCTTAGAAAAGGAACTTCCGCACCCATTTTTATCCCTAAATTTTTGATTTTTTTGCTATCAGTATTCAATACTATCCTATCTACATATTTTGATTTTTTTAATGTCTTAAAAGGCCAATATATTAGTGGTCTTGAGTTTAATTTTTTTAGATTTTTAAACTTTAAACCTTTGCTGCCAATTCTTGCTGGGATTATTCCAATAATTTTTTTTTTATTAATCAATGATTTTTTTGTAAATATATTTTTTTATTGTTTAAAGTTAATTATCCAATAAAAACAATATTTTCAAGAAATAGTTAATTATTTGAAAATATCAGAGTATAAAAAGTAAGGTAAAATTTAAACATAATGATTATTATGTAATATGTTATAATTAAATTATTATTTTTATTAATTATGAAAAAAAATATAAATAAATTAGTAATATTTGGCACTGGAGCACATGCAAAGATCTGTTTGAATGAATTTTTAAAAAATTTTTTCATTAAAAAAATATATTTTTTTAATGATACAAATGATCAGAGAGAAATAGAAATTTTAAAAAAAAAATTTCAGATAATAAAAAAATATGATATTTTAAAAAAAAAGATTAACAAAGATACTTATTTTTTTTTAGGTATCGGTGATAACTTAAAAAGAAAAAAAATTTTAGCTCAAACAGAAGATAAACTTGGAAAATTAAAATGGCTAAAATTAGTGAGCAAATATGCAATAATTGACAAATCTGTAAAGGTAGGAAATGGTACAGCTATATTACCAGGTGTAGTAATCAATTTTCAATCAAAGATCGGAGATCATTGTATTTTAAATACAAAATCTTCAATAGATCATGATTGTTCTTTAGAAAATTTTGTCAACATAAGCCCTGGAGTAAATATAGCTGGAAATGTTTTAATTAAAAAATTTGCTAGAATTGGTATTGGAGCAAGTATTAAAGAAGATATAAAAGTTCAGGAAAATGTAACAATTGGTGCTAATTCTTATGTTAATAAAAATTGTAAAAAAAACAACACTTATATAGGTTTGCCAGCTAAAATTTATAATAAAAGAAAAGTATAATAATCATGACATATATTATTGCTGAAATCGGTGTAAATCATAATAATAATTTAAATTTTTCAAAAAAAATTATTGATTTTTGTGTTTCAGAAAATGTTCAAGCAGTAAAATTTCAAACTTATAAAGCTGATACCTTGGCAAAAAAAAATACGCCAAAGGTATTTTATCAAAAAAAAAATAAAAATGATAAAGAAAATCATTTTGAAATGTTAAAAAAATTAGAACTTTCGAAAAGAGATCATATTATTTTAAAAGAATATTGTGAAAAAAAAAAAATTGAGTTTATATCAACACCATATGATGTTGAAAGTGCCAAGTTTTTGATTTCATTAAAATTAAAGATCATTAAAGTTGCTTCAGCAGATTTAACTGATTATTTTCTCAACGATTTTTTATCTAAAACAAAAAAAAAAATAATCTTATCAACAGGAATGTCCACTATAGAAAATATAAGAGATACTCTTAAAATTTATAAAAAAAATGATAATAGTAATATTTCATTGCTTCATTGTGTTTCGAATTATCCATGTTCAAATTCTTCTCTAAATTTAAACAATCTAGAAACTTTGAAAAAATTTGGTTATGAAATAGGATTTTCTGATCATTCAAGAGACCATTTACCATCAGCAATAGCTATTTCTAAAGGTGCACAAATTATAGAAAAACACATTACATTAGATAATAATTTACCTGGTCCTGATCACAAAAGTTCTTTAAATTTAAAAGATTTTAAAAAATTTTTACATCAAATAAGAAAGGCAAACACAATGTTAGGCCATTATAACAGAACAATCCAAGAGGAAGAAAAAGAAATGTTATATATATCTAGAAAAAGTCCTTATTATAAAGAAAATTTTTTAAAAAATAAAAAGATAAAAAAAAATGATATTGCAATGTTAAGACCTTATACCGGTTTTCAATTTAAAGATTATCAAAAAATAATTGACAAAAAATTAAAAAGAAATGTTAAAAAAAATCAAAAAGTTTCTATAAACCATTTTTCAGATTGATATAGATTATAACGTGTCCAATATAAAATTAAAAAATTTAATTGTTGAAGATAATTTATCATTAAAACATGCATTAAAAATAATGAATTTGTCTGGACTTGAGGTATGTTTTGTTACAAGAAAAAATAAATTATTAAATATAATTACTGATGGAGATATAAGAAGAGCCTTACTTAGAGGTCATAAACTCTCTGATAATATTAAAAAAATAAAACCCAAAAAAAACTATATTGCTGTAAACGAAAAATATGATTTTTTAGATTTACAAAAAAAAATTTCAAAATATAAAACAATTCCTATAATTAATGCTAATAATGAAATAATTGATTACGCAAATGAAAAAAGATTTCGACAACTACCTCAATCAGAACCATTGCTTCAAGGTAATGAGCTTAAATATGTGTCAGATGCAATTAAATCTGGCTGGATATCATCAATAGGAAAATACGTAAGTATATTTCAAAAAAAATTTAGTTTTTTTGTAAAGAATAAATATTGTTTAACTACAAGTAGTGGAACAACAGCAATTCAATTAGCCATTTCAACATTAAGGCTTAAACCTAAAGATGAAATAATTGTCCCTGACTATACTTTTGTTTCACCAATAAATTCAATTATTCACTCAAATTGCAAACCTGTTCTAGTAGATGTTGACAATAAAAATTTGTGTATATCTTTAAACTCAATAAAGAAAGCTGTTACAAAAAATACTAAAGCAATTATCATAGTTCACCTTTATGGAAATACTCCAGAATTAAGTAATATTATAAATTTTTGTAAAAAAAAAAAAATTAAAATCATAGAAGATTGTGCAGAAGCTTTCGGAACTTTTTACATGAAAAAACATGTTGGAAATTTTGGTGATTTTGGAACCTTCAGCTTTTTTGGAAATAAAACTATTTCAACTGGCGAGGGAGGGATGATAATTTTCAAAAAGAAAGAAGATTATTTATTAGCAAAAAAAATGCGAGACCATGGGATGCGACAAGACAAAAAATATTGGCATGATGAAATAGGTTTTAATTTTAGAATGACCAATCTTCAAGCAGCAATTGGGTGTGCACAAATAGAAAAAGCAAATAAATTTGTAAAGAGAAAAATTCAAATTTTTAAAAGATACAATTCAAAACTCAAAAATTTAAAATTTGTTAATATGATTAAAGAATTTCCTAAAGTTAAAAATTCTCATTGGTTAACATTTATTATTATTAAAGATGTATTAATTCGTGATAAATTATTAAAATTTTTAAATAGCAAGGGAATAGAAGTAAGATCTGGTTTTTATAGTGCTCACGAAATGAATATTTATAAAAAATTTACTCATAAAAAAATAAATTATATTAATTCTAAAAATATCTCAAATTCGATTATTACGTTGCCAAGCTCTGTAAGTTTGAAAAATGAGGAAATAGATTACATTTGCAATTTAATAAAATTATTTTTTAAGCGATAGTGTATCCACCATCTACAACTAAATTAACTCCTGTAATATAAGCACTTTCATCAGAAGCTAAAAAAAAATAAGCATTAGCTAAATCATTTGAATTTGCGAATCTTTTAAGAGGAACTTTTGAGAGATAGTTTTTTAAAAAATTTTTATTTTTAAAGTTTTTATCATTTAAATTATACACCCCACCTGGGCACACAGAATTCACATTAATTCCAAATTTTCCAAAACTCACAGCAGCATTTTTTACGAAATTATTGATACCAGACTTGACTAATGTATAAGCAATACTCTCTGTTATTTTAGTCTTTTTATAAACATTCTGATCTTGTGCTACTAAACCATAAATTGAACTCGTTAATATAATATTACCTTTAATTCTATTTTTTTTCATATTTTTTAAGAAGAAACTTGAAATTATTACAGTAGAGGAAAGCCACTTACTTAAAATTAAATCTAATTTATCTTTTGAAATCTTTTCAATTGATGAGTTTCTAAAAAATGTTTTGTTAATATAACTACAATCAATAAATGTCTTTGGGTAACTATATATTTTGAAAATATTTTCTAATTTATTTTTAATGTTATTTTGAGACATATCAAATTTTCTAAAATAATAGTTATCATGACTATATAAATTATTTTTTATATCTAAATTAAGAATTGACTTATTTTCACTTAAAAATTTTTTTACAATTTCATTTCCTATTAATCCACTTCCTCCTAGAACAACTAAATCTATTTTTTTTTTCATATAAATTTTTAATTTAAAAAATTTTCCATCATTAACTTTGTTTTATTAATTTTTTTAAGATTAGTATTATATATTTCAAGTGTATAGTAATCTAAATTTTTTTTAAGATATTTTAAAAACCACACTTTTCTAGAAAAATTTTTATTTTGATCTTCAAAACCACTATTATCACTCAAATGATATCCCACAACTATTTTATTTAATTTTTTCATTGCATTATTTAAATTAAAATTTTCAGTTTTTGAGCTTACTTTTAAATGACCAACATCTAATAAAAAACCGATAGTTTTAGGTAATTTTTTAAAAAAATTAATAATTGTATTTGGACTAGTTAATAGCAGAGGATTCCCGTCAAAAACTTTAAAGTTTTTTTTATTTACAACATTATTTTCAATTAAAAGTTTAACACCATTCTTTTTGGCAAAATTATTAAGAATTATTAAATTATTATAAAAAATTTTTTCTGCTTCCTTTTCTTCAACTAATTTAATTTTTTTTAATTTTTTACCTAATTGTTTTGGTTTAGGGTCAACTCTAAAACCTGCATGAAAGGAAAAAAATTCATTTTTTAAATCTTTTGCTAAAATTATGCTGTTTTTCAATTGTGTCATGCTTTTTTTTACAATTGCATTATCTTTACTAGCTAAGTTTATTACAAAATTAGATTTTGGTACTGGAAAATAATTATGAATTCTAATATTTATTTTTTTATTATTTACTAATTTTAGCTTACTTAAATTTTTTTTAGTTACGTATTTGCCTCCTGAGAATTCAATATCCTTAATGTTGTTATCTATAAATTCTTTTAATACTTCTACAGGACTATTTTTTTTATAAAAACCTGTTGATACAAATACATTTTTTTTCATTGATTTGTTTATAACAAATTAAAATTTGTATGAAAATTATAATTAATTAAAATTTGTGGTTTAGTTATTTTCTGCAGGAACCTTAATGTCAATTGAGTAAAAGTCAATCATGAATTAAAAATATAAATATGCTTTTTAAAAAAATAAAATTAATGCCAAAAGAAGACTGGTTTTAACAGAAAAAGGTGTATATATTTTTATAAAGAAATTAATAATAATATGTGTCTAAAAATTTTTGTTAAATTTTAATATGCATATATTGCTCAATAGACTAATTAGTAATTACTTAATTTAAATGAATTATTTTGACCTAAAAGGACTAAATATTTTGGTGACTGGGGCAGCAGGTCACCTGGGTTCAGCTATTTCAATTAGTTTGGCTAAGTACGGAGCTAAAGTATATCTTAATGGTAGAGATAAAAAAAAATTATTAAATTTAAAAAAAAAATTGAACAAAGCTAAATTAAAGTCCGAAATAGCACATTTCGATATTGAAAACTTCCAAGAAGTTAAAAAGTTTTTTATAAAAATTAAAAAATTAGACATACTAGTAAATAATGCCTATCATGGAAAAACAGGAAAATTTGAAAACCTAAATCTAGATAATTATAAGGAATCCCTGAATATAAATGTAGTATCGCTAGCAAATCTTGTTGATAAAAGTTTGCCACTTTTAAAAAAATCAAAACACTCGAGTATCATAAATATATCTTCAATGTATGGAAGTATAATACCTGATCCCAGCTTATACAAAAATACTAGACTGAATAGTCCACCACATTATGGTGTTACAAAAGCAGCACTAGAGTATTATAGCAAATATGCGGCAGTAAATTTAGCTAAATATGGAATTAGGGTAAATACGATTAGTCCAGGCCCTTTTCCCACTAATAATATAATAAAAAAATTTCCAAAATTTATTACAAAACTAAAGAAGAAAAATCCTTTAAATAAAATCGGCAAACCAAATGATATAATTAGTTCAATATTGTTTTTATCTTCTCCTAACTCATCATTTATAACTGGTATTAATATCCCGATTGATGGTGGATGGAAACTTTGGTAAGAAGTTTTTAATAATTTGTATGAAAAATAGTTTTTTTAAAAATAAAACAGTATTAATAACTGGTGGAACAGGAAGTTTTGGTCAGAAATTCTTATCTCAATTATTATTAAACTATAGTGTAATAAAAAAAATAATAATATTTAGTCGAGATGAACTCAAACAACATCATATGCAGGAAAAGTTTGCAAAGTATCAAAAAAAAATAAGATATTTTATTGGTGATATTAGAGACAAAGAAAGATTGCGTTCAGCATTTGAAAATGTGGATATAATTGTACATGCCGCAGCATTAAAGCAAGTACCTACTGCTGAATACAATCCTATTGAATTTATAAAAACAAATATATTAGGTGCCCAGAACATAATAGAAGTAGCTTTAGAAAAAAAAATTCAAAAAGTTATAGCCTTGTCTACAGATAAAGCCACTGCGCCAATTAATTTATATGGAGCAACAAAATTATGTGCTGATAAATTATTTTTAGCAGCTAATAATGCTTCAGGTAGTAAGAAAACTACATTTTCTGTCTTAAGATATGGAAATGTAATGATGTCGAGAGGCTCAGTTATTCCAATATTCTTAAAAATAAAAAAAAAAGATGTATACCCCGTTACCTCAATAAAGATGACAAGGTTTTCAATTACATTACTCGAAAGTGTCAAATTTTGTTTAGATGTTATTAAAATTGCCAAAGGAGCAGAAATATTTATTCCAAAATTAAAGTCATATAATATAGTTGATCTAATTAAATCAATTAATCCAAATCCAAAAATCAAAATTATAGGTATAAGAGACGGTGAAAAATTAGATGAAGAATTGATTGCTTCTAATGATAGTAATGATTTATATGATATTGGAAAATACTATGTTTATTGTAATTTTGAAAAATATAAAAAAAATTACTCAAAATTTAAAAAATTAAAAAATGGATTTTCTTATAATAGTAGAGATAATGATTTTTATAAAATTAAAGAATTAAAAAAAATTATTGAAAAAGAAAAAGATTTAAATAATTGATACCATATTCTAGGCATAAACTGTTTGAAGATGATATTTCTGAGGTAAAAAAAATATTAAAGTCAAATTTTTTAACCACCGGTCCAGTAGTTGGGTCTTTTGAAAAAGAGTTAAAAAAAAAATTTAAATCAAAGTTTGCCACATGTGTAAATAGTGCTACATCGGCACTTCATCTTTCATGCATGGCCATTGGTTTAAAAAAAGGTGATTATTTGTGGACCTCAGCAATTTCTTTTGTGGCAAGCGCTAATTGCTCAATTTATTGTGGGGCCAAAGTAGATTTAGTAGATATTGATAAAGATACATTCAATATCTCATTAAAAAACCTAAGAGAAAAATTAAAAATTGCAAAAAAAATTAAAAAATTACCGAAGGTATTGGTGGTAGTTCATATGGCTGGAAATCCTTGCAAAATGAAGGAAATAAAAAAATTATCTAACCAATATAATTTTAAGATTATTGAGGATGCTTCTCACGCAACTGGTTCATTTTATAAAAATCAAATTATTGGAAATTGTAAATATTCAGATATCTGTATTTTTAGTTTTCATCCTGTAAAAATTATTACTTCAGGTGAAGGAGGTGCAATTTTAACTAATAACAAAAAATTTTATGAAAAAACTCAAATTTTGAGAACACACGGTATAGAAAAAAATAAAAGAAAACTTAAAATAAAAAAAAAATTAGACTGGTATTATGAGCAACAATTTCTCGGTTATAATTATAGAATGTCGGATATTCTCGCAAGTTTAGGAAAATCACAATTACGAAGACTTAAATTATTTACTACTTACAGAAATAAAATTTTTGATTTATACAAAAAAATGTTTAAGAATTTTGATATATCTTTTCAAAAAATTGACAAAAATGATTATTCATCTTTCCATTTAGTTATTATTTTATTTAAAAATCAAAAGTTTAGAAATAAAGCATTTGCCAAACTTAGAGAAAATAAATTTTTTGTAAATTTGCACTATATTCCTATTTATAGACATCCTTTTTATAAAAAAATGAATTTCAAAATTTCAAACTTTCCAAATGCTGAGTATTATTATGAAAGAGCATTGTCTATTCCTGTTTATTATGGGTTAAGAAATAAAGATCTTTTAAAATTTGAGAATGTGATAAAAAAAGTGCTATGAAATTAAAAAACTAACCTCAAATAAGACTAAAACTTGTATTTGTAAATTTTGAATTTAGTATTTATTATCAAATTTATAATGCTTAATTTTATTAGATTTGATAAAATTAAAGATATGTCGATTTATATCATCATTTAATGTTTTGGAATAACTTTTAAGATATTCATTGAATATTAAACTTGAGTCATAATCTTTGCCTAATTTGAATAATATTTTTTGAAAATTGTGTAAAATTTCAAAATTAGACTCATATGCCATAAAAATATATTCAGATATTTCTTTTTTGATTTGTTTATTACTTATTTTTAATTGTTTTATATTTCTAATCAATTTTTCATAGTTTCTAATATTATTTGGGTAGTAATTAAAATTATAATTTTTATGTGGCCCTTGGTTGCTTGCATTAATTACTGGAATATTAAAAAGAGGGTATTCGTGACCTACTGATCCAAAAACAGTTAAAACTGCATCTACTCGTTCTTTCAAAATATCACTAGTATTAATTTTTTTTGAAAGTAAAATTAATTTGTCATATTTTCTCTCAAAATATTCAAAATGTTTTTTGTTGTTGTCATATTGAGCTGGATGAAATTTAATATACCAATCATAATCTAATTTTTCAGACATTTTTCCTAAATGATCAATCCATTCATAAAAGTCTGGAAATAAACATTTTCCATAAAAATGAACCGCATCAGTAAAACAATGGGTTGCAACAAGAACTCTCACTTTATTGTTATTTTTAAATATTCTTTTTTTATTACTTTTATTAGAAAATATTTTGATATCCGTTGGGTTATCTAATAATAATTTTTTATCTTTTTTACCAATCAATCTATTTCGTATCGATTTTTCTCCTATCTTAATAAATTTTTTCTTTTCAATTTTGCTCAGTTTTTCAAAAGTTTTTTTAAAATATTTGGAGTCATCAAATTTATATATATTTTTTTTATCTAGTTTTGTGGATACCTGATTTGCAATACAAAAAACTTTGATATTTTTTGTCATTGCTATTCTTGGAGCAATTCCTTTCGCATAAACAGTATGACTTATTATAAATGAATTTAAATTATTCTTGTTTTGATCAAAAAATTCTTCCCAACAGAAAAAGCTCTCTAAAAAATTTAATGCATATTTCTGAAATTCTTCAGTTTCTGTATCAATTGTGGACCTATCATATGATCTAAGATATTCATCATAAAGTAAGTCTCCAACATAAATATTATTTATTTTTAAATTAACTAATTCAAACTTATTCTTGTTTT
>MDTG01224119.1_pt1 | contig 12027 bp, 11 predicted proteins | sample 811421 | NCBI WGS metagenome assembly MDTG01 (sample SAMN05326645, study PRJNA326480) | marine metagenome | isolation source: seawater | place: Pacific Ocean: South East | collected 2011 | reverse complement strand
CATTTTGATGTAATATTTACTTGGTCAGAAAAATATATAGCTAAAAATAAAAAATATAAAAAAATATACTTAAATAATTTAAATAAAAAATTTAACTATATTGAAAATCTAAATTATAATGATAATAAAATTATTTTACTTAATAGTAATAAAAAATTAGGCACGCAGAACGAATTATATACTCTTAGAAGAGAGATTATTGATTACGCAAAAAAAAATAAAATAAAAAATTTCAAGTTGTACGGAAATGACTGGGATAGAATTACATTTAAGATGGATAAATGGTATAGTTTTTTAAACAGTAAACATTTTAATAAGATATTTAAAACAAATAAATATAAAGACTTATTTTTTGGCAAAGTAGAAGATAAGGATAAAAAAGTATCTGAGTTTGATTTCTCAATCTGTTTTGAAAATATCAAAAATATTCCTGATTACGTTACTGAAAAAATAACAGATGCAATGGCTGCAGGTACGATTCCAGTTTACTATGGATGTCCGAATATTAAAGACTTTTTTCCCGAGAATACATTTATAAATTATGAGAATTTTTATTCAATTGAAAAGCTTTTCAATCATCTTTTAAACATGCCAAAAGAAAAAATATTAAATTATAAAAGCAATATTAAAAAATTTTTATATTCAGACGAGTCTATAGTTTATACAGGTGATTATTTTGCTAGAGTTATTTCAGATGAAATATTATTTATGAAAGATGAATTGGTATAATTTTCTAAATAACTCATTAAAGCATTTTTAGAAAAATTTAAGTATTTATTATTAATTTTTTTTACTTTATTTGCAAAGTCATCAATTTCAAATTCAAAAATTAGTCCATTTTTTTTGTTCTCACAAATAGATAACATTCCTGAACCAAAGTTTTGACCCACTAATATTGGTAATCCATAAGATAAAGCTTCTATTAAAACTATCCCAAAAGCCTCAGCCCTTGTATTTGATGCCAAGCAGAATATATCATGAGTATAAAAAATATTGGGAATATCTAAATTATTTATATTGGTTAGTATTTTTACATTTTTAACATCATTAGTTTTTATATAATTAAATAGTTTTGAGTAGTTTGGACCATCACCTACTATAGTTAATTGATAATCCGGTAGTTTGGACATGGCTTTAATTAAAAAGATATTATTTTTATAATCTACAAGCCTACCAATTGATAACAATTTTTTATTAGATGAGGTTTTATTTTTTATAATTTTTCTTTCTGTTGATAATGGGACAATTGCGTAGGATGAATTAAATAATCTTGCATAAGATTTTTTTCTGTATTCTTCTGATGTAAAAATTATTTTTTTAGCAAATAAAATTAATAGTATTTCTACAGGTTTATAAATTATATTTAAAACTAAATTTTTATTAACAACATCAGCGTGCCAAAATAAAATATATTTTTTTGGCATAAGCAATAATACAATACATAATGGGTTTGGCATGTGACCTAAAATATATTTAAATTTTCTTAAAAGTTTAATTGCTGTAATAATATAATTTATTGAAAAATAAAAAGAATTTAAATTAAAATTGATTTTTGAAAAAAATATTTTTTTCTTTTTTAAATTTTGGTTATCTAAACAGATTGTAAATACAGAAAATTTTGAATGAAATAAATTATGAATATTATAAACTATTTTTTCTATACCACCTCTAGAATATAAACTAAGTTTACCCAGTTGAAGAATTCTTGGTTTCATAAATAAATAAGATTATATTTTTTAGTTGTAACTTTAATATCATAATTTAACTTAAACTGATCAATATTTTTTTTAAAGTTCTGATTACTAAAAGTGTTATAGAGATACTTAATATGGTGCCCTACTGATTTTATATCATTTATTTTAAAATATTTTATATTTTTTCTTTTTAAATCTAAAAATTCTCTATGACCTATTACATCAGAAATACAAATTGATCTGTTAAGCGATAATGCTTCTAAAACTGAGAGTGGTAAACCTTCCCATATTGATGTAGAAATGTAGCAAAATCCAGTTAAAAGAGCTTTATTTTTATTTTTAGTAAAATTTTTAAATATTACGTTTTTAATTTTGTTTGAATTACAAAATTCAATACATTCATTTTTTTTTTTTCCATTTCCAAATATATAAAAATTGAACTCTGGCACCATGGATGCAATTCTACATAACAAAATAGTATTTTTTTGCTCATTGAACCTTGAGAATGATATCAAGTTTTTGTTTTTAATTTTAAACTTTTTTTGTAGCTTTGTATTAATAGGAACCCCATTTTTAATAATTCTGTAATTATTTTTCAAATTATACAATTTTGAATATAAGTAATATTCATCCTTAGAGACGAAAGTTATTGTATTAATAAAATTAAAACAAATAAAATTACTCACATAATCGATGAATGAAAATTTTACATTTAATCCATGAGGCGTATAAATAATATTAATATTATGTGATTTATATAAAATTTTTATAATTAAAATGTTTATGAAATTAAATATTAGTGCTCCACGTCCATGCAAATGGATATTTTTAATTTTAAGATCAAAAATTCTTTTAATAAGATATGAATTAAAAAATCTATTAAAATTCGTAGAAATAACTTTATTATATTTAGATATTTCGTTAAGATAAGACCCATCCGGACCGTAATAATAATGATTATGATTAGAATATTTGCTAAGATTATATATAAATTGAGGACCACCCCCAAAATCCGAGGACGCAGAAATATGGATAATTGATTTTTTAGTCATTGTAATAATAAACAAGTATAAAATAAATTGGTAAACTTATTGTGCTAAATAAATTAAAGCCACCCAATAAATTTCCAATTAGTACAGGTATATAAATATATTTACGTTTAAATAATATTCTGTATGTAAAAACAATATACATCATGAATACAATTAAAGTTAAAAATATTCCTCCATTCATCAAAGATTGAGAAAATATGTTCTCGTAATAAAAATAACCTGTATTAGAATATAAAATTGTTGGGCTAAGTCCATAACCAAACAAAGAATCTGGAAATGTTTCTAAAAATAATTCAATACTATATATCAGGAAGAATATTCTATCAGATGAGGAGTGATCAAACCCACCACCAAGTATTGTTTTGAAAACAACTAATAAAATAGTTATAAAAAAAACAACAAATCCAAATTTCTTATATTTAAATAATAGGGTTATAGAAGATGCCAGGATTGCAGCTCTACTAATTGTAAAAATTTGTGCAACAAAAAATAAAGACATTTTTAAAGTTTTTGATTTTGACTGAAAATAAGCAAAAATTAGTGCAAGCAAATATGCAAAAGGTACGGAGGTAGTTCCGCTATATTCAAAAGGTAGTTTTAACCTTATTTTAGTATAACCATATAAAATTACATCTATAGGATAATTCCAAATATTTATTAAAATATATACGATATAAAAAAATATATAAAAACTAATTATATAAAGAGCAATTTCTAATATCTTCAGCACTCTTTTTTTTTTAATAACAGACAAAATATAAATTGATGCAGAAATATAAATTAAAATTCTAAAAACATAAAGAAATGAATAAGCATCAATATTAGAAATTAATAAATTAAAAAATAATAAAAATAAAAAAAAAATTAAAATTAATATTTCAAATTTAAATATTTCAAAAATTTTTAATTTAATGTGCTTAATTTTAAACAATAATGTAACTGCAAATATACAAGCCAACAAATCTGGTATTGAAATGTTATAATTTAAAAAAGAAAATTTTGGAAAGAGAAACCCACACAATAAGACTATAGAAAGACTTTCATTTAGTGAAAGCTTTAATATATTTTTTTGAAACATTTTTAATATCATATGGAATAGCAAGATTTTGTAATTTATTTTTTTTAGTTTTGGAATTTAAAAGTAGTTTAATTTTTTTAATGTTAATTATATCAGATTTATTTGCGGTAAATTTATGAGCAAATTCTTTATTATTGCTGATTTCATTTATTATTTTATTATCATAAGTAAATATTTTGACACCTAAAACTAGGGATTCAATCAAAAAAATACCAAACCCTTCAAAATGAGAGGTCATTATAGATAAATCTGCATTTCTTATATAGGGATATGGATTTTTTTGTTTTCCTAAAAAAAATACCTTTTTAATTAATTTTATTTTTTGCACCTCTTTTTTTAAGTTTTCAAGCTCAGAACCATCTCCAATAATTATTAAATTATGCATAATTCCAGACTGTACTAACTTTTTGTAAATTTTTAAAAGTCTAAATAAATTTTTTTGTTTTTCTAATCTTCCAACAAATATTATATATGGTTCATTACTCTTATAATTAAATGATTTAGATTTTAATATTATTTTTTTTCTATCAACTGCATTATGAATTGTAATACAATTTTTACATCCATAGTTTTTTTCTAAATTTTTACTTACATAGTTTGAAACACATATAATTTTATCAATACGTTTGTATATGAACTTGCATAAAACACTAATTACTAAGTTTTTAAAGTTTTTTTTATGTGATAAATATTCACTAAGAGTATTATGTTCAATTCCTATAATTTTTATATTTAAAAACAATAATGAGATATATGAATTTAAATTTGCGTGAGTTAAATTTGATACAAATTTAAATTTTTTAAATTTTTTAACTATCTTTCTTAATTTATATAATTTTAAAAAATATAATAAACCGCTTGCATCATCTAAATTTATAATTTTTATATTTTTTTTAATTTGATTTATCTCTGAAGATTTTTTTATATCTGTCACCAAAATTACAGAATGAAATTTTGAGAGAAAGTTTAGAACAGTTATAGTTAAAGATTCTGCTCCTCCAAGATTTAGCCTTGGAATATACCAGAGTAATTTCATAACATCAGAATAGAATTACTCTCATATTCAGATGGGGTACCCAACACTATGGTGTTGTTTTCATTAAATATATCACCAATGCAAGTTTTTTGATTATTTTCAATTCCTTCTTTAATCACTTCACTTATATAAAGATGTTTTTTATTGTAAAGACTTTTAAATTTTTCGTATGATTTAAATCCATACATGCCAGATGATGCTAGATTTGATATTACTTTTTTTTCTAAAATATCTAATACTAAATCAGTATTATCTTTTACTAAAACATAACTATAATCTTTATTATTTGATTTAAATACATCAATATAAATATCATTTGTCTCAATTTTTTTTTGAACTTTATTTAAATCTCTATCATATAAAATAGTATCAATATTATGAATGCAGAATTTTCCTCTGTAGTCATCCAAATCTTCAGCTAGCGTCAAAGCCAAATTTGCGGTTTCAGCCTGTCCCGAAGTGCTGTTGATATAGAATAAATTTTTTCTTGGTATATTAAACTTCTTTAAATGATCTAATAAATGTGGTGAGTAAACTTCATCATTTTTATTAGCAATCAAATAAGTATTATTTATATTCTTATTTAGTAAGTTTGTTAATATTTTAGATAAAATTGTTTCAGAACCCCAAGGTAATAGATATTTGGGCACCTTAAACCCATCTTTTTTGAACCGCTCATATTTCCCTGCCATTGTTAGAAAAATATTCATTAGTGATCCTCACAGAATGGGTGGATTGTTAAATTTTTCATAATTTGTGAATTAGGAAGATTAATTACTAGCTCAATTATTTTGCTAACATCATTTTTTTCAAGTAACTCATTTACATTACCAGGATAAATGTTTTTTTCATTCCAAAGTGGAGTATTTATTCCCCCTGGATGTATATTAGTGATTGAAATATTTTTTCTTTTTAGTTCCATTTGTAAAGATTCTGAAAAACCTTTTATAGCAAATTTTGATCCACAATATATAGACTCATTTTTGATAGCATGAGTTCCAGCAACAGAATTAATCATTAAAATTTTACCTGGACCTTTTAGTAACTTTGATAATGTTAATTTAGTAACATAAATAGTTCCTTTTACATTTGTATCAATTATATTATCAACATCTTGTATATCTGAATTTTCTAAATTTGATTTTAAATAAACTGCAGCATTGTTTATTAAAACATCAATTTTTTTCGAAACTCCATGAATTTCATCTATTACTTTTTGAATATGATTATAATCTTTAATATTTACTTGATAGTATTTTAATCTAGGATTTTTTATTTTTTTTAAATTACCAATGTTTCTAGAAATTGCAAAAACTTCATATTCATTTGACAACAAAACATTACACATGTGTAATCCCAAGCCATTGTTGGCACCAGTTATAATAATTTTCATACTTATTACCCCGTTTTATTTAAATCTTGCATATATTTACACGCCATCTTTATTTCTTCAGTGGTAAGATCATTAATAAACTCATATTTTCCAATTTCTATTGGTATAGGCAGGTATTGGTTTCCATTTCTGTGTTTCATTGTATCATTTAATGCCTCCAATAAGTTTGTGTAATCTAAAAAACCATCATGAATTGTAGGTAAATCAAATAATTTTATAACTTGAAATATCTGATCTAATTCAAGTTTACTTAATTTATTTCTTAAATAAGATATTATTGACGAATACAATACATCTAAAGATACAGCTTGGCCATGAGTTAATGGTTTTAAGTTGTTGTTCTTTAATAATGACCTCATCTCAATGATGGGACTGAATGAATGTCCAAAATCAACACATCTTTTAAGATTTAGTTCCCATAAATTATCTTTAAGTTCATCAATCATACTTACTGCTGATTGCCTTATAATTTTATTCGAATTTTCATTATTTTTAAATTTATTGATTAATAAATCTCTTCCCTCTAATTTTATTAAATCAAAAAGTTCTTTATCTTTTATCACTGAAATTTTTATTATCTCACCCATCCCAGAGCTAATTTCTAAATCAGGAAGAGTTGATAAAAACTTACTATCCAAAATTGATGCTACAGGTGGAAAGTAACTACCTAATCTATTTCTCCTTACTTCGAAGTTGATACCTGTTTTTGCTCCAACACTAGCATCTATTAATCCTACTAAAGTTGTTGGAATTTTAATATAGGGAACTCCTCTTCTATAAATAGATGCTGCAAGTCCAATTATATCTATCAAAGTACCGCCTCCGATTGCGATTATAGGTTCCGCTCTTCTTAGCAAACCAAATTTTTCGATTTCTTTTAAAACCTCAATTAATGTATCTAAATTTTTTGAATTTTCTGATGACTCTATCTGTACTATATGAAAATCATAATTGTTATGTGAGAGAAACTCTTTTATACTTTTTAAATAATGTTCAACAATATTCCTATCAATAAATATTAGTCTTCTATTATTAAAGTTAAATTTTTTTAGTTCATTAAAAGTATTATTTTCAAAATTAAACAAATCATATGTTTGCAAAATTTCAAAAGATATATTTTGTTTTGAAGTTACAGAGTAAGTAAAATTATCGATATTCATCAAGATATTTTTCAAATAATAAGGAAGCAACCATAGTAAATTTAATCATAGATTTTTTATTAACTTGCAATTTAAATGGCAACATTCTTATAAACTGAGATATTTCAAATAATTTAACCACTTTTAAATTTTTTTTGGTTAATGATCTCTTTAAAAATTTGTTAAACAACATATTAAAATAATTTACTCCATCGAGTAATCCATTTTTGTAATTTAAATGTTCAATTTTAATATTATTATTACTATTTAGGTACTCATATTTAAAATTTGAAGATTGTAAAATTTGAGAATACTCTGCTAATTTTGTGTCAATGACGTTTTCATCATACGGATCAATAAAAAATAAACTATTTTTTTTTGAATTATAAACCATATTTTCTAAGGTTATATTTCCATGAGTAAAACATTCGTTTTGGCTTGTAAAATTAGATATAAATATTTTTTTATATTTATCTATTTTTCTCAAAATATTAGGTACTTTTTTTTTATTTATTATAAAAAAATCTAAAGAGAGCTCATTTTTTATGGATCTGTTAATCATGCAATCATTTATTTTTTTATCAACTTCTTCCTTCAAATATAAATGTATACTATTTTGTGAACCATCAAGCTTCTGACAATGCATTACATTCATACTTTTAATCAAATTTTTGAAAAACTTATCAATTTTTTTTTTGTTTCTTTCTCTAAATAAGAATTCATAACCTGATAATGAATTTTCTATATATTGTATATCAAAATAAGCTTTATCTTTTTTTGATATCCCAAAGTCAAGCAATTTCGGAAATAATCTAGGAAATAATTTATTATATCTTTGAATTCTTTTAAGTTGACTATACCATCTTTGGTATCCGTATTCTCTGTTAAGTTTCAATGAAATTTCTTTTCTAACAAATTTTTTTCTTCCTGAAATTATTAATGTTGTTGAGCTAAGAGAGCCTCCTTTTAGAGCAATTTTTTTCATTCCTATTGTTACTCCAGATTTATTAGGTTTGCAATTACACGACTATAATAAAATAAAAAATTAATTATTTAAATTAGAAAATAAAGTTCAGTATAGATAGGTTAAATGTTTCAAAATTGAATTGACAATTTATTTTTTTTGAAAAATTTTTGAAGAGTTTACCAGATATAAATAAATAAAAAAAAATCCCACATATAGTATTAAAGAGTATATTTTAGCATAATATGTTGAAATCATATACCCAGATAATAAAATCAATATATTAAAAAAATTAATTAAAATTAATGTTTTAACTTGATTACCATTAAATAGTTTTAATATCTTATAGTGTAAATGCTCATTATCTTTTTTTAAAAAATTCTTTTTTTTATAAATCCTTATTATTGTAACTCGTAAAAAATCATATACAGGTAACCAACATGACCAAATTAATAAACTCGGATGTATATTTTCATTTTTATATAAAAAGATCATTAAAAAACTTATTAAAAACCCCAAAAATAAACTTCCAGAATTTCCTAAAAAAGATTTTAAAGCTGATTTAGCAGGTAGTAAATTAAGTAAAAAAGAGATTATGAGAGCATACAATATATATAATAATAATTTAACATACTGATCATCTTGATCTGATAAAAAAATAAAATATAAAATTGCTGATATGCTAATACTAATACTTAATCCATCTATGCCATCAATGTAATTAAATGCATTAATAACAACTAAAGATGCAAGCAAAACAAAAATAAAAGAAAATTTTCCAAGACTTATCACATTGATATACTCATAATTTCCAATATCTTTTAAATCAAATCCATTAAATATTAATCCAATTATAGGAGCAGAAACAAAAAATAATTTTACACCAGGTGTTAATTCAATTCTATCATCTAGGAAACCTATAAAAACTATTAATGAACCATAAGCTATAATAGCCTCAATAGAATATGAAATTTCATCTACAGAAACTAAAACAAATAAATAAATATATATAGCTGCTCCTAAAACATTAGGAATTTCATTTTTATGAATTTTATTTTTTTTAGGAGGGTCCAAGAGATTTAATTTTGGCGACAAAAGTATTAGAGGAATAGCAATTATTGGAAATAGTAATATTATAAAAATGTAATCTACCATGTTTAATTTTAAATTAAGAAAAAGATTATATATTCAAGTTTTTAGATAAATAAATAATAATATATACTTTGATAAATAAAAATTATTAAAGTGTAAAAAAACTGATTGTATTTTGTTTCTTGTTTCAAGACTTATCTTGATTTAACTAAATAAAATAAAGATAGTAGAATAAAATTTATTCTTAAATATTTTATTAGATTTATAATGAAAAAAAAATATATAATTGTTACCGGTGGAGCAGGCTTTGTTGGATCAAATCTAATTGAAAAACTCCTAAAATATAAAAAATATAAAATTATAAGTATAGATAACTATTCAACAGGCAAAATATCAAATCATATAAAAAATAAAAGAGTAAAATATATAAAAGCTAACACACAAGAAATTAAAAAAAAACTTTTCAAAATTAAAAGAAATATAAATACAGTTTTTCATTTTGGAGAATTTTCCAGAATTTATCAAAGTTTCAAAAATTTTGAGGATTGCTTTCAATCCAATTCATTAGGCTCAATATCAGTTTTTAATTTTTGCCTTGAGAATAAGATAAATCTAATTTACTCAGCAACCTCAGCTAGTCTTGGAAATAAAGGTGATGACAAAAATCTATCACCTTATGCTTTTTATAAAGCAAAGAATTTAGAATTATTAAACAACCTAAAAAAATGGTTTAAATTTAAATTTGAAATAATCTATTTTTATAACGTTTATGGTAAACGGCAAATTTGTGAAGGTGAAATGGCAACGGTAATTGGAATATTTGAAAACCAAAAAAAAAGAGGTTTGCCACTCAGTGTTGTAAAACCAGGATCTCAATCCAGAAGATTTACACACATCGATGATACTATATCAATCTGTATTAAAGCATGGATAGATGGTAAACAGAGGCAATATAGTATTTCAAATAAAAAAAAATATTCAATTTATCAAATCGCTAAAATGTTTGAGGCAAAAAAAATTAATTATTTACCAAAAAGGGCTGGAGAAAGATATGCTTCAGCTTTAATAAAAAATAAATTTAATAACAAAATAATTCAGAAATTTGGAAAAAAAACAATTAAAGAATATATAGATAATTTTTTAACTACTTATAAAAATACTAAATAGTGGAAAATAAATTTATAAAAACTCAATCCACTTTGTTATCACTTATTCCTTTTCTATTAATCATAGGTCCTTTTTTGGCAGATTTAATTTTTACATTAATAAGTCTATCGGTCTCTATTTATATTTTTAAAAAAAAAAAATTTGAATATTTCATAAATAAATTTTTTATTTTTTTTTTATTTTTTTATATTTACTTGTTATTAAATTCTTTTTTCATAAATTTTAATTTAGATAGTGTTAAAATTTCTTTTTTTTATTTTAGGTTTGGTTTATTTGTAATTTGTTTTTGGTTCTTGCTTAATCAAGATAGAAAATTGTTAAAAAAAATATTTTTTGTTTTGTTAATATGCTTTTCATTATTAATCATTGATGGTTATATACAGTTTTATTTTGAAAAAAATTTGTTTGGGTTCTCAATTCACGAATCAAAAAGAGTAAGTAGTTTTTTTAATGATGAATTAATTTTGGGAAGCTTTTTAAGTAGATTATTTCCTATTTTTTTTGGTTTAGCGATATTAATTTTTAATAAAAATAAAAAATATTTATTTTTAATCTCAATAATATTTATATTAACCGAGGTTTTAATTTTTCTTAGTGGAGAAAGGTCAGCTCTATTTTATATGAATTTCTCAGCAGTTTATATAATTATACTAATTAAAAAATTTAAAGTTTTAAGATTAGTAACTTTGATACTTTCACTAATTTTAATAATTGTTTTAAGCCAAACTTATCCAAAATATAAAGAGAGAATTGTTGACCAAACAATCAGTCAAATGGGTATCACTTCTAAATCTATTGAAAATAAATCTATTGAAAATAAAATTTCAGAAAAATTTGTATTTTCTAAACAGCATACTCATCATTATATTTCTGCAATAAAAATGTTTGAAATTAACCCTATATTTGGCGTTGGTGTAAAAAACTTTAGAAATTTATGCAGCAAAGATCAATATATGATATCTGAACTTTCTTGTTCTACTCATCCTCATAACACTTATATCCAATTACTAGCTGAAACAGGAATAATAGGATTTTTAATTATTTTACTCTGTTTTATTTATTTTTCATTTGTTTCAATAAAGTATTTATTTTCTAAAAATTTTAGGGAAGATAATTTATTCGATTTTCAAGTTTGTATTACCTCGGCTATTATGATTTCACTGTGGCCTTTAGTTCCAACAGGAAACTTCTTTAATAATTGGTTAAATATTATCTATTTTTATCCATTAGGTATATATTTATGGTCAAATCAAATACTTAAGAAGAATAAAAATATTAGTATATAGGCAACATTTATATTTACATTTAATAACTAATTATATAGAAGTCTTTCGCCTGGTAATTTTTGCGAAGGTGTAACACCCGATACCATTCCGAACTCGGAAGTTAAGCCCTTCAGCGCCGATGGTACT
>MDTG01159913.1_pt1 | contig 12028 bp, 13 predicted proteins | sample 811421 | NCBI WGS metagenome assembly MDTG01 (sample SAMN05326645, study PRJNA326480) | marine metagenome | isolation source: seawater | place: Pacific Ocean: South East | collected 2011 | reverse complement strand
GTTTCATATATGTTAGTCATGTAAAAAGAGTGTCTACAGATATAATCTAAATATGTCAAATAAAAATCTTTCTTTGCTTTTTACAGGTCAAGGCTCACAGTTTTCTCAAATGGGCATTGATTTTATTGATAAATACGACTGGGTTAAAAAAAGATACTCAATTAGTTCAGATATACTTGGTTATGATTTAACAAAAGCTCAGAGCGATCCTAGTTTAATAAATTTAACTCAATATAGCCAACCAATGATTTTCGTATTTAGTTCAATTGTAATTGACTTATGTAAAGACTACTGCCTTAAAAACTTTTCTAATATTATATTGGCAGGCCATTCTTTGGGTGAATATTGTGCTTTGTATTTTGCAGGGTCATTAGATTTTGAGGAAATGCTTAAAGTAGTTAAATCTCGAGGAGAGTCAATGTCAATCGTATCAGATCCTGATAAATATGTGATGTATGCAATTTTAAAAAAAGAAGATTTAAAAATAGATAAGAATTTATTTGGAGACGGAGTTTATATAGCTAATTTAAATTCTGATAAACAAGTTGTTATATGTGGTATCAAAGACAAAGTAGATAAATTCAAAGCACAAAATCCAATAGGTAAATTTATACCTTTAAATGTATCAGCGCCATTTCATTCAGATTTAATGAAAGAAAGTGCAAAATTATTTAGTGAGAAAATTAAAAATAATTTTTTCAAAAAAATAAATTTTGATCTATTATCTAATCATAAACTTGTAAACTACAGAGACATACCTCAAAATGAGTATAGCAATCAATTAGCACTTCAGATACACTCTCCAGTAATGTGGTCAGACACAATTAAAACTATCTTGGATAAAGAAATTCATACATTTATAGAAATTGGCCCCAAGAAAACACTACTAAATTTCTTACCCAAAGATTTTGAAGGCGATAAATATTCATTTACTAATATTGAGAGCATTAATAATGTTTAAAGACAGAAAACTATTAGTTACAGGGGGTACTGGTACTATTGGAAGTTCTATATGTAATTATTTTAATGATAACAGTTGTAAAGAAATATATTCGACAACTACAGATTTGAAAAAAATAAAATCTGATCAAAATTTTATTAAATTCAAAGAGCTTGATCTCAATAATTTTGAAAGCTTAAATTTGGAAGAAATTTTTGATTTTGATATCGACTTTCTTGTTTTAAATGCTGGTCTCAACAGAGATAATGTCTTCCTAAGAATGTCTTTAGATGAATGGAATAGTGTAATAAATGTAAATTTAAATTCATCTTTTCAATTACTTAAACATTTTACTAAAAAAATGGTAAAGAACAGATTTGGTAGAGTTGTATTTATTTCATCAGTTGTTGCTTATACTGGAAACCCTGGTCAAGTAAACTATACTGCTTCGAAAGCGGCTATTTCAGGAATTGTCAAATCACTAGCTTTGGAATTATCTACAAGAAATATTACGGTAAACAGCGTTGCACCAGGTTTTATAAAATCAAATATGACAGATGAATTAAATGTTGACCAAAAAAATGCAATTTTAAACAGAATTCCTATGAAAAAACTTGGTAATTCCTTAGATATAGCCAAAGCGGTGGGTTTTTTATGCTCAGAAAATGCAGAGTATATTACAGGTCAGACATTGCATGTGAATGGCGGTTTAGCATTAATTTAATTATTTGAATATTAACCATAATGTGGTACGAACTTTTAAATTTATTACTAAGAGGTTTTTAAAATGAGCGATATCGAAGAAAGAGTAAAAAAAATTGTAGTTGAGCACTTGGGCGTTGAAGAGACAAAAATTCAAAGTGACTCAAAATTTATTGATGACTTAGGTGCTGATAGTTTAGACACCGTTGAGTTGGTAATGGCTTTTGAGGAAGAATTTGGTTGTGAAATACCTGACGATGCTGCTGAAAAAATTGTAACACTCAAAGATGCGGTTACATATTTAACTGCTAATTCAAACTAGTATAAGAAACAACATCATTTGAGAAGAGTAGTAGTTACTGGACTTGGAACTATTAACCCGTTAGGTAATAATGTAGAGTCGTCATGGAACGCTTTAATAAAATCTAAGAGCGGAATCTCAAAAATAACTAAATTTGGAGTAAATAATTATCCTTGTAAAATAGCAGGATCGATAGATGACTCAAAAATATCTGAGGATATTGTTAGTTTACGAGATCAAAGGAAAATTGATAGATTCATAACTTTAGGTTTAATAGCTGCTACAGAAGCTATAAAAGATTCAGGTTTCGTATCTGAGAATGATAATTCTTATAGATTTGGCGTAATGGTTGGGTCTGGTATAGGTGGACTTGACACTATTTACAGAAACTCATCAATTTTAGATAACCAAGGTATAAGAAAAATATCACCTTTCTTTATTCCTTCTTCTCTTATCAATTTGCTATCAGGACATATTTCTATTAAGTATAATCTTAAAGGCCCAAATAGCTCACCAGTTACTGCGTGTGCAACAGGAACTCATGCTATCGGAGACTCATTTACAATTATCAAAAATAATAAAGCTGATTTGATGGTTTGTGGAGGAGCGGAAGCTGCAATATGTCCTCTAGGTATATCAGGTTTTTCAGCTGCAAGAGCACTTTGTGACACATACAATGAACACCCAGAAAAGGGATCAAGACCCTGGGATAAAGATAGGTCAGGATTTGTCATGGGAGAGGGTGCGGGAGTTTTAGTTCTTGAAGAATTAGAACATGCAAAAAAAAGAAATGCAAAAATTTATGGAGAGGTAAAAGGTTATGGAATGTCAGGAGATGCTTTTCATATAACAAAACCATCTGAAGATGGAAATGGAGGTTATAGAGCCATGGAGATGGCTTTAAAGGAGTCTCAACTAAATCCAGATGATATTGAATATGTTAATGCCCATGGTACATCTACACAATTAGGTGATATAATAGAACTTAATGCAGTAGAAAAATTATTCCAATCTAATAGCAAAATTTTTATGAGTTCAAACAAATCTGCAATTGGTCATCTGTTAGGCGCAGCTGGAGCTGTTGAAGCTGTGTTCTCTTTTAAATCTCTTCAAACTAAAATACTTCCTCCTACGCTAAATTTGGATAACCCTGATACTTATTCATCAATTAATCTAATACCACACGAAGCAATTTCTGAAACAGTTAAAAACGTAATATCAAATTCATTCGGTTTTGGTGGCACAAATGCAAGTCTAATCTTTGGTCATTAAAAGTAACAATTTCTGTATAGTGCTATCTTCACCTTCTGGTGCTGGTAAGACTACTATTTCAAAGATGCTTTTAAAAAAAGATAGATCTATATCTTTGTCAATATCATGTACTACGAGACCTAAAAGAAAAGGTGAGATAAGTAAAAAAGATTATATATTTTTATCTGACTATCAGTTTAACAAGGCAGTTAATCAAAATAAATTTATTGAACATGCAGAAGTTTTTGGTTTTAGATACGGCACATTAAAACAAACTGTAAATAATTTTTTTAAAAAAGATAAAGATGTTTTATTTGATATTGACTGGCAAGGATACCAGCAATTAAAACAGAGTAATATGGAGGTTGTTGGAATATTCATACTACCACCTAGTAAAAAAGAATTAATTAAAAGATTGAAAACTAGAGATAGAGATACAAAAGATGAAATGAAAAAAAGAATGAGTTTAGTTCAAAATGAGATATCTCATTTTCCAGAATATGATTATGTCGTAGTTAATAAAGATTTAAAAAATTGTGTAGATCAAATCAAGAATATTATTAATTCAGAAAGATTAAGAAAATCAAGATTGAATAATTTAACTAACTTCGTTGGTAAATTTCAGAGTTAACTGCTCTAAATAATCTTATAAATTCCTCTAAGTTTAAATTCTCAACTCTTAGACTCAAATCAAAATCATTTTTTAATCTATATTCTTTTAATATATTTTTAAGAGATTTTCTTTTATAGGAGAAAATTTTTCTTTTAAAAAATATAAACTCATCTAATTCTTTTTTTGATATGAGTCTTTTTTTTAGTTTTTTAAATGTTAAGACACAAGACTCAACTTTTGGTATTGGCCTGAAACAATTTTTACTTACTTTAAAATTTAACTTTATGTCATAAAAACACTTCACCAAAGAATTTATTGAATTTAAATTTTTATCTAATAACCTTTGAGCAAATTCTTTTTGAAACATTAATATTAAAAAATCAGGTCTAATATTTAGAACTGACAATTTTACTAGAATTTGAGATGATATGTTGTAAGGCAAGTTTGATATGACTAGTTGATATTTTTTATCTAGATTTAATTTCAAAATATCAGAATTTATTAGTGTAATTTCTCTGATATTTGAATATTTACTTCTTAGGTATTCATTTAAGTCTTTATCAATTTCAACCAGTGTTAATGAAGAAGGTTTTTTTAAAATTATTTTATCTGTTAATTTTCCATCACCTGGTCCAATCTCTAGGGTTTTCAAATTTTCTGATGGTATAAGATTTGAAATTTTATTTACGATATTATTATCAATTAAAAAATTCTGACCATATTTTTTTTTTAAAATAGTTGGCATGCCAAATAAGATGTATTATCCGCTAAGTTTTTATTTTTAATATCTTTTGCAGTTCCGTGTGCGGGACTTAATCTTCTATATTTTAATCCAAGTGTAAAATTCATACTTTTTTTATTTAATATTTTAAAGGGTGTTAATACTTGGTCATGATATGTTGATATAAAAAGTGTTTTATATTTAATTTTATCAAAAGAGCTATCTGCTGGGTAGGGGCCTTTAATTTTTTTGAAATTCTTTATTGTTCTTTTTATTATTAAATCCTCATTTCCTAAAGTACCATTTTCTCCACAATGCGGGTTATAACATAAAAACCTTATGTCATTAAAATTTAATCCATATAAGCTATTGTCTAAGTTCACAAATAGATTTTTCAAGAATTGTTTCATTTTATTAGACTTTATAAACTTATGAATAAATCTAATATTTATGTGTGTTGTAAATGGAATAACTGAAAATTTTTCACCATGCATCATCATAATTGTTGATTTTTTATTTATTTTACCGAGATATTCTGTCATTCCAGTAAATTCTATATTTTCTTTAAATAGAGTTTTATTAATGGGTAAAGTTATCAAGTCAAATTTTGTTAAATTGGCCAAATTATTTGCTATGTTAATTTGATTTAGTAAATTTAGATATTTTTTATTACTAACATCATCGACATTAAAAATATTTAATTCATTCTTTCTATATTTTTTAAAGCTTATGGGGTCATAAATCTCATTAACTTTTATTTTGCTATTATTTATAATGACTTTTTTATTACAAATTAATAAATATTTAACTTTATTTTTAAGATACTGAAAAGATTTTACAATTATTTCAATATTAATTGAGTCTTCATCTCCAAGAAATACATATTTTTTTTTAATTTCTGATTTTTTCATAAACAAAATATTCAAATTCTTTATCAGTTTGTGATCTTATATATGAAACAATTAATTGTTCTATCTTAAAATATTGTGCTTTATCAATGCATACATCAAAGCTTAAACCATTTATTTCTACCTCGTAATTATTTGTATTATTTTTTAAATTAAAGTAAAAATTATTTATAAATTCTCTGTTATTTTTAAGATCCACCATGTTATTAATAACAAGACAATTATTATCACTGATTGGTAAATTTAATTCATTCAGATTTTTAAAAATATTTTCAATTTCTTCAACGCGCAGTTCATTACGAAAATAATTGTAAATAAATTCATCTCTTATTCTCGAAAATCGATAAAAATTTAAAATAGTTTCATTTTTATGAATATCTACACCAAATTGACTAGTTATCTCATTATCAATTTTAGTAATAAAATCAGAATTATTTTCTTTGAGATCTCTAATTACATTTTTAATAAGAACTAAATCTTTTAAGCTATTTGCATCGCTTATTTCACTTTTATGATAATTAAAATAAAAATCTTTATAAATATTAAGCTCTATATCAGTAATAATTAATCCTTTATTGTCATACAAAATATTTGATAGAGAATTTAAAGAAATAAATAGAAAGAAAATTATTTTAATAAAAATTTTATAAACCATAATTTAAGTTTCCCGGTTCTTCAAAAAAAATGTTTGTTTTCTGTTCATACCCAAAAAAACCTAAATAATCCATATAAAAACTAATACTTAATGTCTCATTAGGTGTTGTATTGTAGTTATCATTAAATCTGACATCCCTATAGGTAATGACTAACTCAGAACACTCATCTGATAAATTTAAATTAAGTGTTTGCGAATATGGACTGTAATTATTTTTAATATCCATATTTGAATTAAAAGATAATCTTATGTTATCGTTTAATTTTTTTCCTACTCCTAATCCCAGAGATTGTGTGTCTGATGAGGAAGTTTTATAAGATTTATCATCTGTTTCATTATAAAATAAATTTAAGTCAAATAAATTTGAATAATTTAAATCATAATTCATTTCTTTCTTAGATAAGCTAGTTTTATTCAAACGACTATCAATTTGAAAAGAAATATTTTTAAAATTGGTTTTTGCTTCTATTGCAAAGTCAGAAAAATTTGAAATTTGATTTACATCTCTTGTATAGTTTGTATTAGCAATGAAATCATAAGATTGATTAAATTTTAGATCCAGTTTTTTATCAAATAAATTTAATCTATTTTCTAATCCATATACTATTCTGGTGGAATTATCTTGTAAATCTTCTCCATAATACCTACTATCCGAAAATTGATTTTGATAATTGAATGATATTGCTTTGCTATCTTCATTAATAATATTGTCAGAAATAAAATTAGTATGATGAATAAATTTTATTCTTGGTTTGGCGATTTCAAAACTATTAAAATATAAATCTGATGAGTATATAACGTTACTTTGAAAAACATCTTCATTTAAATTTGGATTATCTTTATATTCATATGAATTAAAATTATTTTTAAAACTAATCTTATTGTAAACATTAAAATTATCAATTTTATTACTATTGAAAATTTCATTATTTATTTTAATAAAATACACATCTGAGGGTTTTTCGATATTTGAATTAGTTCTTTTTAAAATACCAAAATTAAAATTATTATTTATTGATATTTTTTTAGATGGATAATGAGTATTTACATATTTGATTGATGGAGTAATAGGTATTAAGTTTGAGTCAGAAGTATCTAATGCAGCAACAGATGAAATCTCACTTTTTAAAAAGTCATTTTTCTTTAACACATTATAGCTATCTAAAGCTATATAAATATCTTTAAAATTCACTGGCTCTTCATTAATTGACCTAGTTGTTGATATACTATTTGTTACAAGAGCTTCGAAAGAAAGAATATTGTTTCTATTTAATTTTTGCTTTGCACTTAAGTTAGCTGAGCTATAAATATCTTTATTAACTTTTCTTTCATTATGAACCTCTAAAGAAATATTACCCCCAGATCTTTTACTTTTTAAGCTGGAATTAATAATAAATTTTTCAACAATTTCAAAACTGGGACCTAAAAATAATTTTGGTTTAAAAACAATATCTGTGCTTGGATTTACAGGTAGGTAGTAAGGTGTAACTACCCCAGTGTCAGTATCTCCTCCAATGGCTAACTCAAGTGTGGGTGTAAGAAATCCCCTTTTTCTTGGTGCTTTAGCACCATAATGTGAAAAATAAGGCAGGTAAAAAACTTTGTAGTCAGCTATTTGCAAAAAAGTGTCATAGTGGTTAAATTGATCTTTTTCTAAATCATATTTAGTTTTATCAATCCTTAAGGACCAAGTTGGACAATTAAAAAAGCCCTCTAATTCACAAGGTGTTAGAAAATTATCATAGAAATAAACAATTTTATCAGATCTTTCTACTTTATCTGAGTCAATTTTTAAATCATTATTATAAATGTAACTAACCTCATTTGCTTTGAAACTTGTTAGTCTAGTATTACCGACTAAATCCTTACCACTTAAAATATTAAGCTCTTGATATAAATAAAAGTCTCCATAAACCTCAACTAAATCATTTTCATAGTCTATAATTCCCCTGTCTACTAAAATATTAGTATCATTAATATTAATTTTAGAATTATCTGCCAACTCAACAATATTTTTATCGTCATCATAAGTTATGTTTGTTGTGTTTATGTAAGTATCATTATTTGCACTTAAAACCAAAATTTGTCTTAAAAATAAAATTAAAATAATAAAAAATATAAATAATTTATTCATTTGAATAAACTTTTATAAAGAACATTCCTGCAATCAAACTTGCAATTATTTCAAACTCTTGCCGATAAAAGCTTAACGAATTATGAAAGACAAAAAATGAGTACATAAGAACGAATAAAGATATAAATATTGGATTTTTCAAGCTTTGTTTTACATTTATAAACTTTGAGCTAAAAAAATATAAAAATAGACAAGTAAAGAATAATACAAAAAATATAATTAAATTAATTAATTTAATGTTAAATTTAAAAAAATTATTTTCAGAAATATCATAAACGATTGAATTTTTTTGAATTAAATCTAAATAATTTATTTCGATCATTTTTGCAGCATTTATATCTTTTATAAAATTATTTTTATATTGCGTGAATTTTTCAATAAAAAAAGAATATTTGCTATAACTTATTTTATTACTGAATTCAGCTGTTTCTAATATATCGTTATATATGTAATAAGAGCGATATTCAGGGATGCTCCCATCATTCTGACCAAAGTTTTTGAGCACTATATAGTTTTTAATGTTGCCATCCTCTTTTATAAATATCTTAACTCTGGATTGATTATCTTCATTTATTGATTGTATTTTATAATCTTCAATCAATAAATTGAGTTGACTCTTACTTACCTCAAAAAAAGTAAAGATAAAAACAATTGGTAAGATAAAAATTGTTAAGAGTCTATAACTAAAGTAACTTTTTATAACAGTAATTTCATTTTTTGATCTTAAAAATATGCTTAATAAAATAATTGATAATAAATATATGAATGCGGGTACATATGATAATATTTGTAAGGAATTTAGGATGCTAATTTTAAGTATTACTAAAAAAGTATAATTTTCATTTAAATTACCAATTAATGAAAATATAAAAAAAATTGTCAAAGTGGAAATCACACATATAACCAATGATAAAATATATTTTCTATATAAAAGATTAATTATTTTCATTTAATTTAAAAAATATAAAGTAACAAAAAATTAAGAGCACTATAAAGTTTATAATATAATAATAATACAAATTAAAATTAGTATTATTATTTAAAAGGAAAATTAAATATGAATTTATTACTTGGATTAAAAGTAATACCACAAACAAAAATCCATAATATTTAAAAATATTTTTTTTAGAAAAAAATAATAACAAAATTTTAAATGAAGCTAATGCTACGACTATTATCAAAAAATATTGATATATTCTGTTATGGCCATGATAATAAAACTCAAAATCTATATTTTTTTTTTCTAACAATTCTAAAGTATTAAAGTGCTCTTTATCCATCATTAATATTTCTATTTCATTATTTTCGATACTATAAATAAATTTATCAAATATTGTTTTACTTTTTTCAACATCATTTAAGATTATTCTTTCACCTTTATTGAAAATTAAATTGTAATTTTTTTTATCTATTTCTATTTCAACATTACTTGAATTTATAAATTGGCCGTCTTCAAATATTATTGCTTCTACATCAAAAAATTTATTATTACTTTGCCTTTCAAAAAAAATACTAACTTCATTCTCAATATGAAATTCTTTTAATGAGGGTACTCCTAATTTTAAATTATTTCTAATTTCTAACTCTTTAACTTTATATTTTTCATATAGATTTACTGAAAATAATTCATTATTTATGAAATAAAAAACTACTATTCCTGAAGTTAAAAAAATGGATAAAAGTAAATTATTTTTGAATGAAAAATACTGCTTTAAGATAATTATTTCATTACTAATATTAAACTTATAATTCAAAAAGAAGCTAGCGATGATCAGTAAAAATGGCATTAATGGACTTAAAAAACTTGGCAATACTAATAAAGTCGTTGAAATTACATCCATAACTTGAGTCGTCAGAGATTGTTGTAACTCTAATATTCTTAAGATCTGTGATAACCATATGAGTCCAATGAAAATTATTATATTTATTGAAATATATTTTAAATAATTAAAAATTATATATGATCTAGTTCCTCCAAGCATGAAAGCACAATTTAACTTAATAAATTTACCTAATCAAAGCATTAAATTAAATGTTAATATCTTAGATAAGGTTTCCAAAAAAAAAGGTCTATCTGATTATTCTTATAACAAAAATGTCATATTTAAATACTCAATTAATATTAATAAATCTCAATTAGTTTTAAACATTTATCCTGAGGGGTCTAATAAGAGCTACTTTTATAAAATTGTTTTGGGGTCATTTGTTTATGATATTTCTATTAAATATGTAGTCACAAATGTATTTGTAAATTCAAAAGATAAATTAGACTTAGAGTATTTGGTCTTTGGTTTTTTACAAAAAGATTTTATTTATTCAATTTATAAAAAAAATTCTAAGAATTCAAAATATAAAACAAATTTTAAACTTTCCCAAAAAAATCGTAGTTTATTAAACTCACTAAATTTTCTAAAAGAGTTAGTATCTGAACCAAGCAATATAATTTACCCAAAATCTTTTGTTAAAAGATCTCTGAGTCATATCAGCAAAAAAAATATAAATATAAAAACTTTAAATAAAAATAATATTAAGAGTATTGGCCTCAATTGTTTATTGGCAGTTAGTCAAGGAAGTCATAGAGAGCCTATGGTCATGGAGTTTTCAAAAAAAAATAAAAATAAACATAACGTAGATATATTGTTTGTAGGTAAAGGTGTTTGCTTTGATAGTGGAGGTATCTCAATTAAACCGAGTGCTGGTATGGAAGACATGAAGTGGGATATGGCAGGATCAGCAGTTACTGTCTCAATTATCAAATATTTGAGTGAAATTAAAACAAATTTTTCTTACGCAGGGATTGTCGGCCTTGTGGAAAATATGCCAAGTGGGACCGCTTACAAACCCGGTGATATAATCAAATCGTATAAAGGTATAAATGTTGAGGTCTTAAATACAGACGCTGAAGGAAGGCTGGTATTAGCAGATATAATCACTTACGGATGTGAAAAGTATAAACCAAAAATAGTAATTGATTTTGCAACTTTGACTGGTGCTATTATGGTAGCTTTAGGACAACATTATGCTGGTTTATTTTGTAATGACGATAAACTAGCAGATACACTTTATCAATCCGGCTTAGATACAAATGAAAAAGTTTGGAGAATGCCTCTCCATGACGATTTTGATAAAGAACTTAATTCACCATTTGTAGATTTGAAAAATATTGGAGCAGGTAGGTATGGGGGATCTGTAACAGCAGCACAATTTTTACAGAGATTTGTGCCTGATAATACAAAATGGGCACATCTTGATATAGCTGGAACCACATGGAAAAATGCTGGAGATATAATGAACAACAAAGGTTCCACAGGTTTCGGCTTGACATTGATTGCAGATTTTATAAGTAAGTATTTCAAAGATTAGTATCTAGTATGCAAAAAACATTTTCTATTATTAAACCTGACGCAGTTAAAAGAAACCTAATAGGACATATAAATCAAATGATTGAAAGTTCAGATCTAAAAATATTAGCATCAAAGAAAATGTATTTGACTAAAAATCAAGCTGAGATTTTTTATGAGGTTCATAAAGAAAGACCTTTTTTTAATAGTTTAGTTGAGTATATGACCTCCGGCCCTGTTCAAGTACAAGTTTTAGAGGGTGAAGATGCTGTAGCAAAATACCGCAAAATTATGGGTGCTACAAACCCCGATGAAGCAGAGGAAGGCACTATAAGAAAACAATACGCAGAGTCCATTGAAGCAAACTCAGTTCATGGAAGTGACTCTGAGGAAAATGCAAAAATTGAAATCAGTTTCTTTTTTTCAGGATCCGAACTAATTTAGTAAATAATTAACAAGTTG
>MDTG01421631.1_pt1 | contig 12029 bp, 12 predicted proteins | sample 811421 | NCBI WGS metagenome assembly MDTG01 (sample SAMN05326645, study PRJNA326480) | marine metagenome | isolation source: seawater | place: Pacific Ocean: South East | collected 2011 | reverse complement strand
TTTTTTTTATTTATATGTATATATTATTTTTTCCATACTAGAAATTTTAATGAAATGAAAAAAATAAAATTAATAATTTTTCATCCATATTCGCATATTGGTGGTGCTGACTATTCCCTAAAAAGACTTATAGAAAAGCTCGATTCAAGATTATTTTCAATAACCTTCGTATCCTTGAATAAAAGTTTTTTAGAAAAAATTTTGAGTAAAAAAGTGGAATTCATTCAAATAAATTCTAGTAGATCTTTTTTTGCAATTAATCAATTTAGAAAAATTGTAAAAAATTATATTAAATTAGATGAGTTTAAAAAGATTATAGTTTTTTCAAACCAAAATTATGCAAATATAATATCCTATCTTTCACTTTACAATTTAAATCATATTAAAAAACTATTCATTGATAGAAATCATTTAGACGAGCTGAGCTATTCAAATTCATTAATAGAAAAATTTAAAAAAAAATTAATTAAGATCCTTATTAAAATGACTTATAAAAAAGCTAATTTAGTTATAGGAATTAGTAACAGATTAAGTTCTGACTTAGCAAAATTTTGTAATATACGCGTCAAAACTATATATAGTCCTGGATATGATAAAACTATTTTGAAAAAAGCAAATAGTAAAATTGGTCTAAATAAAAAATTTAAATATATTATTAATGTATCGAGATTTACTAAAAGAAAAGATCATTATACTACTTTAAAAGGTTTTCAAATTGCATCTAAAAAAATAAAAAATTTAAAATTAATTTTAATTGGATATGGCCCACAGTATAACTCTATTTTAAATTTTGCTAAAGAATTAAAAATAGATAAAAAATTAATTGTTTTAAAAACAATTCAAAATCCTTATCCCTATATCAAAAAATCTGATTTGTTAGTTTTATCGTCTAAGTATGAGGGCATGGGAAATATACTTGTTGAAGCAATCACTTTAGGTACTCCTGTGATTTCTTCTAATTGTAATTCAGGGCCGTCTGAAATTCTTTTAAATGGTAAAGGAGGTGACCTTTTTCAGGTTTCAGATTTTAATGAGCTTTCAAATAAAATTATCAATTATTTTGAAAATAAAAAAAAATTACTTAAAAAGTTAAAAATAGCACAAAAAAAACTTTATAGGTTTGATTTAAATAAACATGTCAAAATTTACACAAAAATTTTTAATGAAATATAAATTTAAAATTTATGAATAATGAAAAATTAATATCAATTATAACAGTGGTCAAAAATGGGGAAAATACAATTGAAAGATCTATTCAAAGTGTTTTAAATCAAAATTACAAAAATATTGAATATATAATAATTGATGGAAATTCATCAGATAATACATTATCGATTATAAAAAAATATAAAGACAAAGTCTCTTTTTTTCTATCAGAAAATGATGAGGGAATATGGGATGCCATGAATAAAGGTATTAAAAAAGCCAAAGGAGATATAATTGGTTTTTTAAACGCTGACGACTATTATTATAAAAATTCACTCAGAACTGTAAATAATTATTTTAATAATTTCGATATTGATTTTTTATTTGGAACTGTAAAAAAATATAAAATTATGCATGGATTTAATCCAAATATAATTAGATGGAGTTTTGGTTTTTATACATCACATTCCGTTGGTTTTTTTATTAAAACAGAGAAACATAGAGAAGTGGGGCTTTATAATATTAATTACTTAAGTGCTGATTTGGATTTTTTTTATAAAATGATTGTTAATTTTAATTTGAAAGGAATGTCGACTCAAAAGAAGGAAGTATTAGGGGAATTTGCAAAAGGTGGTTTTTCATCAAAAATTAATTATGTCGACCACTTAAGAGATTTAAATCAAATCAGAATAGACAACAAACAGAATAGAATTTTTGTTTTATTTTTATATTTTGTAAAAATTTTAAAGAAACCTATTAAATTTCTTAAAGCATACAAAAAAAAATTATAAAGTTTTAATTCTTCTTTTAAACTCCTCAAGACTCATGTGTTTTTTATCTCTTAATGATAAAATGGGCTTATTTGTTTTCCATTTAATTTTTAAAACTTTATCGTTGTAGGGTAAGCCAGCTTCGTTCTTGGCATCTCTATAATTATCAAGATGATATAAAATTGTTGCATTTTGAGACAAGCACTCATAACCATGAGCAAAAAAATTAGGTATATACACAGACTGACCTTCTTGCATGAGAAAATAATATTTTTTACCAAAATTTTTCGAGTTTTTTCTTAAATTAATTGTTACATCCAAAATTTTACCAGATAATACAGTAATTATTTTTGTTTGCTTGTTTTTTAATTGAAAATGCATTCCTCTAATTACATTTTTTTTTGAATAGGCTATAGCTGTAAAAATTGCTTTTGAATTGAAATTTTTTTTTAAATAAAGTTCTTGAAAAAAACCTCTATTATCGAAAAATCTTTTGCTTGAAAAAAGAAATGGTTTTTTAAAATTTTTCATGAAAATAATTAGATTTATATTTAATAACCATATTTCTTAAATATTAAAATTGTTTTTTTTAATCCTTGCTGAATATCTGTAAATTGAATCTTTTTAAAATTACTTTTGAGAAATTTGTTACAACCGTGAGTCTTTAGCATTTCTCCTTTTACAAAACCGATATTATTAACAATAAAATTTTTATTATAAATTTTTTTTATTAGTGAGACTAAATTTATAGTTCTAATAGGTTTTGATCTGCATATATTCATTATTTTATTTGTTCCAGCTATTTTAAGACTTTGAATTAAAATTTTAACAACGTCATCAATATATGTAAAATCTCTAAAATTTAAACCTTTATTGTACAATTTAATTTTTTTACCTGTTTTTATTGAATTTAAAAGTTTATGAATAAACATGTCAGGTCTTCCAAATGGGCCATACACGGTAAAGAATCTAAAGATTAGATATTTGGTTAAGGAATTTTTAAATTTAGTTATTACAATTTTTTCAGCCTTGAGTTTTGTCTTTGCGTAAGGATTTTTGGGATTTGTCTTAAATTTTTCCTTTATCGGAAATATTTTTTGATCACCATATACTGAACTTGAAGATCCAAAAATGAATTTTTTAACATTGTACATCTTTGAAGTTTTGCAAATTGATTCAGTTGCTTTAACATTATTAGTTAAATAAATCCCTGGGTTTTTTAATGAATAAAGTACCCCAGGTTGTCCAGCTAAATGAATGACTATTGATGGTTTATGCTTTTTAAAAATTGTTGCTAATTTTTTTTGATTTATAATATTAAGTTCATGAAAAAAGAAATTTTTATATTTTTTTAATTTTTTTAATCTATTTTTTTTATGACATTAGAGTAGTAATTATTATTATTATCAATTCCAATTACTTGATTATTTTTTTTTAATAACTCTCTAGCTAGATGATATCCAATAAATCCAGAACTTCCTGTGACTAATATTTTCATTTTTTTATTTTACAATATATCCAATTGATTTGTTTGATTTGCAAAAAACCTTTTCATATTTAATTAATTTATATATAAATTTATAAGTTAATTTATATAATGCAAAATTTACAAACCAAGCAAATTATACAATACTTATAATATGAAATCATTATCACCAATAATATTATTTGTTTATAACCGTCCATATCAAACAATGAAGGTCCTTGAATTTTTAAAAAAAAATTTGCTATCTAGAAAGAGTGATTTAATTGTTTTTTCGGATGGATCAAAAAAAAATGATTTGGATAAAAAAAAGGTAGAAATTGTAAGAATAATTTTAAAAAACTTAAAAGGTTTTAAGTCAAAAAAGATTTATTTTAGAAAAAAAAATTTAGGTCTTTTTAAAAATATTATGCAGGGTCTTGATAGCATTTTTAAAAAGTACGACAAAGCCATTATTCTAGAGGATGATTTGGTAGTAAACAAACACTTCCTTAGATATATGAATAAAGCACTAAATATTTATGCAAATAATTCAAAAGTTTCATGTATTTCAGGATGGTTTTGTTCTCATAATAAGAAAATTAATGATACCTTTTTTTTAAGAGGATCTGATATTTGGGGCTGGGCAACTTGGAAAAGAAGTTGGAAAGATTTTAATAGAAACCCAAAAAGCCTCATTAAAATATTTAAAAATAATACTAACTTAATTCAAAAATTTAACTTAAATAATTCATATAATTACTATCGCTTGCTCGAAAGAAGAGAAAAAAAAATTAACCAGTCATGGGGTATCTTGTGGAATGCGTCTAATTTTTTAAAAAATAAATATTATTTAAATTTTTCAAATTCATTATGTGTAAATATAGGTCAGGATCAAAGTGGTTCACATGATGACGGAAATATGGGGTATTTCAACCAAAAACTTTCTAATAGAAATATAAATTTAAAAAAACAGAAAATAGAAGAAAATTTAATCGGTAAAAAAATAAAATCAGAATTTTTTAAAAAAAATTTTAAAACAAAAATAAATATTATTAACAAAATAAATCCCTTTAAAAGAGTTTATAACAAAATAATGTATAGAAAAAAAATAATCTCATATTCCGGACCATTTAATAATTGGGAAGATGCTGTTGAAAAATCAAGAGGTTATAATAGTAAAAATATTTTAAATGAAGTTTTAAAGAATACTTTAATAGCAAAAAATAATTTATATTTTTTTGAAAGGGATGGATCACTTTTAAGAAAAAATACTATTTCTCATAATCAAATATATTTAATTTTGGAAATGATTAATAAAAAAAAGAGAGGACTAAATATTATTGATTATGGGGGATCTTTAGGATCCATGTATTTTAAATTCAAAGATATTATTAATCAAAAACATAAAAATACATGGAATATTATAGAACAAGAGTCTTATGTTGACATTGGCAAAAAAAATTTAGACCAAGACAATCTCAATTTTTTTAAAAATATTGATACACTTAAAAATAAAAGAATTGATCTTGTAATGCTCTGTGGAACACTTCAATATCTAGATGAACCAGACAATATATTAAAAAAAATATTTGCATTAAAACCAGAAATAATTTTAATTGAAAAACTACCAATTATTAATAATCAAGATAGTAATAAAATATATATTCAAAAAAGAGGCGAAAATAGCTATCCTTCTTGGATTTTTACAAGTTCATATGTTAAATTTTTATTTAAAAAAAATAATTACAATTTATATAAAAATTTAAAACCTGAATTTGAACACAATTTATTTATAAAAAACGAAAAAATTAATTTTTGTGATTTTATATATAGAAAAGATCAATGATAAAAAAAATTAAGAACCAAATTAAAAATTTTTTTGGAATCAATAAATTCAATATTGACAATGAGGAAATAAAGGTCTCATTAGGAAAAATATTATCAAATCAAAATTTAAATAAAAATCCTAAGAGAGTAGATGATATTGAGTTCAAGATATTTTCTCAATTTGGTGATGATGGCATTATACAATTTTTAATAAATAAATTAAATTTCGAGGATAAATATAAAAACTTTATTGAGTTTGGTGTGGAAAATTATTTAGAATCTAACACTAGATTTTTATTATTTAATAATAATTGGTCTGGATTAATTATGGACTCCTCAAAAGATAATATTAAAGAAATAAAAAACAGTTATTATTACTGGAAATATGATTTAGAGGCTAAATATGCGTATATCACAAAAGATAATATCAATAGTTTAATTTCAGATTCAAAGATTAGCAAAGAAATTGGTTTATTAAGTATTGATATTGATGGAAATGACTATTGGATATGGGAAAAAATTAACAAAATTGATCCTGTGATTGTAATTGTTGAATTTAATAGCAACTTTGGTTTTAAAGAAAAAATAACAATACCTTATAATGAAAAATTTGAGAGAAGTAAGTCACATTATTCAAACTTATATTGGGGATCATCATTAGAGGCTTTAAAATATTTAGGTCAAAAAAAAAATTATAAATTTGTATGTACAAATAGCTCTGGTAATAATGCATATTTTATAAAATCTTCAAGATTTGATGATTTAAAGTTAAATTTAGATAAAAATATTTATGGGAGTAAATTTAGGGAAAGTAGAGATAAAAATGGGAAAAAAAATTTTTTAAGTGGAAATGAAAAAATTGATGAAATAATGGAATGCAAAGTAATATGTGTTGAAAGCCAAAAAGAAGCAAAACTAAAAGATTTTATAAAATGATACAAAAATTTATTTACAAAGGCAAAGTTTATGCAGAAGTAATCAGAAAAAGTATGAAATCTGATAAAACAAAATTTTTTTCCGATAGCAAGTCATCTTTTCAATTTGGTTTTGTTGCTCATAAAAAGGGATACTCGGAAAATCCTCATTATCATAAAAAAATATTAAGAAAAATTTACGACTGTCAGCAGATGCTATTTGTTCAAAAAGGAAAGATTAAAGTCAAGTTTTTCAGTAGAAAAAAAAAATTAATAAAGATAATTTTAATTAAAAAGGGAGATGCAATAAACATAATACAAGGAATTCATGCAATAAATATATTGGAGAATGCTCAATGTATTACAGTAAAACAAGGTCCTTTTATCTCTGAAAAAATGGATAAAGTTGATGTATAAAAATAAAAATTTTATTCCAGTACATGAGCCTGATATTGACCACACTGACTACAAAAGTTTGCTTAATACAATTAAATCTGGGGAAATTTCTGGCAGCTTTACAAATACTATTAAAAAATTTGAAAATAATTTTGCTAAATTTAATAAAGTTAAATATGCAGTTTCTGTATCTAATTGTACTAATGCTTTACAGTTAGCTTGTAGAGTAATTGGGATAAAAAAAAATGATGAAGTTCTAGTAAGCTCATCTACAAATATAGCTACTGCTTTAGCGGTTTATTACAATGAAGGGACTATAGTTCCTATAGACTCTGATCCTTATACCTGGAATTTAAATGAAAATCTTTTAGAAAAAAATATAACAAAAAAAACTAAGGCTATAATTGTAGTGCACTTTTTAGGTCTCCCAGTAAACATGAAAACTGTTATGGAAGTTGCGAAAAAGCATAATTTGAAGGTAATTGAAGATTGTGCAGAAGCACACGGGGCAATGTATAATAATCAAATTGTAGGATCATTTGGTGATATTGCTTGTTTTAGTTTTTACTCAAATAAAATAATTACCACTGGTGAAGGTGGTATGATAATAACGAATAACAAAAAATATTATAAAAAATTAAATTATCTTAAAAATTTAGCTTTTGGAGAGCCTAGATTTTTACACAAAGAGGCAGGGTACAATTTTAGAATGGGATCACTACAAGCTGCTTTGGGTATATCTCAATTAAATAAAGTTAATGTTTTCATTAAAAAAAAAATAAAGGTTGCAAAACTATATTTTAAATACCTTAAAAAAATTGAACATTTGCAATTACCGTATCTTAACAAAAAGTACTTTAATGTTTATTGGATGTTTGGAGTGATGGTCAACGGAAAAACAAATAAAAAAAGAGATGATTTAATGAAATATTTAAAATCTAAAAATATTGGAACTAGAACATTCTTTTGTCCGTTGAGCCTTCAACCTTTTTTAAAAAAAAACGGGAAAATAAAAAAGAATACTTGTACAGAGTCGGAAAAGATGTGGAGACAAGGACTATACCTGCCGTCTGGAAATAATTTAACAGAAAAAGAAATAATTAGAGTTTCTAAAGAAATTCAAAGTTTTTTTAATAAATGATACAAATAGGACTGGTATATAATAACGACCTTAAAGGTCCAACTCAGGGTGGCGGCTTTTCTATTCAAGAGGAATTGATTAATAATATTGATAAAATTAGAGATGAAAATATTCAATTAAATTTAATATGTTTAAATATAAATAACGAATTAATTATCAAGCATAAAAATAAATTTGAAAAGATACTACACTTAAAAAGAAACATTTACGACAAATTTAGAGAAAATTTAATTAGAAATTTCAGTTTTTTTTCTGAAAGGGGAAATTATTTAAGCCAATTAGACAAGTTATGTGTTAAAAATAATTTAGACTTAATTATTTTTTTAGATGATATTCACACAATTAAAACTAATTTTCCCTATGTGACAAATGTCTACGATGTAGATCATTTGATATATTCTTTTTTTCCTGAGCACTCTAAAAAAAATAAATGGTATAAAAGAGAAAATAATTATCGAAACCATTTAAGAAAAGCTTCAGGAATTATTTCAGGTACAGAATGTGGAATCAAACAGATTAAAGAATACTATGGAATACCCTCTAATAAGTTATTCAAAATTCCTCATCCCGCTATAAAGCCTAAAAAAGATTTTGAAGAAAATAAAAAATATATTGAAAAATTAGGATTAAGGAGAAATAAATTTTTGTTTTACCCAGCTCAATTTTGGGCTCATAAAAATCACAAATCTTTAATTAATTTGGCACAAAAAATAAAAAATGATGCAAAAATTGATATACAGATAGTTTTATCAGGATCGGATAAGGGAAATTTAGATTTTATAAAACAGCAAATAAATGAAAAAGATTTAAATGATGTAATAAAATATATTGGATTCATAAACAGGAGTGAACTCTTTACTTTATATAAAAATTGCTTGGCATTATCTTATGTTTCTTATGGTGGTCCCGAAAATCTTCCGCCTTTAGAAGCTTTTTCTGTAGGATGTCCTGTAATTGCAACAAAAAATACTGGATCAATTGAACAACTCGAGGATGGTGCAATTTTAATAGACCCCGACAATTCTGATGAATTTATTGAGTCTATTGTAAAGTTACAAAATGAGAAATATAAAGATGATCTGATCAAAAAAGGAAAAAAGATCTCAGAAAAAAAGTCAATTGATAATTTTATGATTGAATTAAAAAGTTTAATTCTTAGTTTAAAAAAGTATATAGATACTTGGAAAAACGTTTAATAAAATGAAAGTAAATTTTACTAATTTAATCAAAGCTTCTCAATACAAAGATAAAAATTTTAAGAAAGTAATTATAAATGGTATTTCTAATTTAATTTCAAAAAACCAATTTATTGGGGGTGATCAAGTAGAAAAATTTGAAAAAAAGTTTTCAAATTATATAAATATAAAAAACTGCGTAACTGTCGCCAACGGTACAGATGCTCTTGAAATTGCATTAGAATCTTTAAATTTGCCAAAAAATAGTGAAGTGATAGTACCTGTAAATACTTGGATTTCAACAGCAGAGGCTGTTACAAGAAATGGTCTTAAAGTTATATTTAGTGACATAAATTTAAGCGATTATAGTATCAATATAGATGATTTAAAAAAAAAAATTTCAAAAAAAACATCAGCGATTATTGTTGTACATCTTTATGGATATCCATCAGATATTGTCCAAATAAAAAAAATTATCAAAAGGAAAAAAATTAAATTAATAGAGGATTGTGCTCAAGCTCATGGTACTAGAATAAAGAATAAATATGTTGGTACTTTTGGTGATATTGCAACATTTAGTTTTTTTCCAGGAAAAAATTTAGGAGCATTTGGGGATGCCGGAGCTATAGTCACAAATAATAGAAAGTTAAGTTTAATTTGCAAAAGATTGAGAAATCACGGCGCACTATATAAATACGATCATAATTTTCCTGGAAGAAATTCTAGATTAGACAGTTTGCAATGTTTCATTTTATCTGCAAAAATAAAATCATATAAATTAAAAATAAAAAAAAGAAATTTTCTTGCTAAGCTATATATTGAAAAACTCGAAAATAATGTAAATGTTTCTTTACCAAAATTAAATTTTGGTGATAACTATAATACTTTTCATCAGTTCGTAATTAGAGTAAAAAACAAAAGAGATTCTTTGAGAAATTTTCTTAAAAAAAATAATATAGATACTATGATACATTATCCATACATGCTAAATGAATTAAGTTTTTATAAAAACAATACAAACAAAAAATCGTTAAAGAACTCTCTTAATTTGGGAAAAAAAATACTAAGCTTACCAATCTCAGAAGAACATAGTGATAAAGAGATTGAATATGTATGCAAAACAATCAATAAATTTTATAAAAAAAACTAAAATTATGAAATTAAAATTGTCTAAATTCAAAATATTTGGAAACAACAAAATTGGCACATTAATACCTTTTTATTTAAGTAAGCATTTTCAAAAATTCAAAATTAAAAGATTTTTCTTTATACATGGAAATAATAAATGCCTGAGAGCTGATCATGCTCATTATAAATGTAATCAAATATTTATTCCAGTAAAAGGATCAATGAATGTAAATATTACAACAAAAAAAGGGAAAATATTTAAATTTTTAATATCTGAAAAAAATAAAAAATTCTTATTTGTTCCAAATTATCATTGGGTTAAAATCAAATTTGCAGAAAGAATATCTTCAGTTTTAGTGTTATGTGATTATAAATACGATAGAAAAGAATATATTCATGATTTCAAAAAATTTTTGAAAAAAAATTAATTTATGAAGTGTAGAATTACAAAAGAAAAATGTAGGGTTTTCTTAGACCTTGGAAAAATGCCAATTGCAAATGGCTTTTTAAAAAAAAAAGATTTTAAAAAAGAATATTTTTTTCCTTTAAAAGCTGCATATTGTAAAACTTTAAGTTTGGTTCAACTTGTTTCAAACCCCGATCCAAAGAAAATGTTTAACAAAAATTATCCATTCTATACCTCAAGCTCGAAGTCAATGATGATACATTTTAAGAAATATGCAAATTGGATAAAAAAGAATTATTTAAAAAAAAAAGGATCTTTGCTTGAATTGGGATCAAATGATGGAACTTTTTTAACTAACTTTAATAAAAATTATTGTGTCGGTTTTGAACCATCAAAAAGTGTACACGATGTTGCAAAGTCTCAAAAATTACTGAGTATAAATAAATTTTTTAGCTCAAAAAATATTAAAAATTTAGTTAAAAAAAGAGAGAAATTTGATGTAATTGTTGGCTCTAATGTAATTTGTCATATACCTGACCAAGATGATTTAATCAAAAGCATGATTAAATTATTAAAAAATAATGGAACAATAATTTTTGAAGAGCCGTATCTTGGGGCGATGTATAATAAAATATCTTATGATCAACTATATGATGAGCATATTTTTATGTTTTCTGCTTCATCTATCTCAAAACTTTATAATAGATATGGATTAAAATTAATTGATGCCATTCCTCAAAAAACACATGGAGGATCTCTTAGGTATATTATTCAAAGAAATAATAAAAAGAAAATTTCAAACAGATTAAAAAAGATTTTATCCTACGAAAAAAAAAATTATATCGATAGCTATAAAGGATGTGTAAAATTTAAAAATAATGTTGAAAAATCAAAAAAAAGATTAATTACCAAATTAAATTTAATTAAAAAAAAAAAATTTAGTATTTGTGGTTATGGTGCCACATCTAAAAGTACAACAATATTGAATTACTGTAATATAGGAACAAATTTTATAGATTGTATTTTTGACACAACTCCAGATAAAATTGGCAAATATTCACCTGGGGTTCATATACCAATTGTAGATTACAAAAAATTTAAAAAAAAATTCTATAATTACTCATTTTTGTTTGCGTGGAATCATAAAAAAGAAATAGAAAAAAAAGAGAAAAAATATTTAAAATCCGGCGGTAAATGGATAACACACTTGTCTTAAATGTTAAAAAAAAAAATTCTTATTACAGGTGGAAATAGTAGATTTGGAAAAGAACTTTCTAAATCTTTCTCTGGAAAAAATATAATATATACTTCGAGAAGACAGTTAAATATTCTTAATATTAATTCAATTGATCGTTGTTTTGACAAATACAAACCAAATTATGTAATTCACTTAGCTTCTCTGTCAAGACCAATGATAATTCATGAAAAAGATATTTCTCAAAGTATTGATGCTAATATTATTGGAACTGCAAATATTGTTAAAAAATGCTCTGAAAAAAATATCAAATTAATCTATTTTTCAACTAATTACGTATACCCAGGATCAAAAGGAAATTATGATGAAAATGATCCTGTCAACCCTGTAAATAATTATGCATGGTCTAAACTTGGTGGAGAGGCAAGTGTAAAACTTTATAAAAATTCTTTAATACTTAGATTAG
>MDTG01414292.1_pt1 | contig 12030 bp, 13 predicted proteins | sample 811421 | NCBI WGS metagenome assembly MDTG01 (sample SAMN05326645, study PRJNA326480) | marine metagenome | isolation source: seawater | place: Pacific Ocean: South East | collected 2011 | reverse complement strand
AAAGATAAGCCACAAGAATGGAAAAATGGGTTAGCTGAGTTCGGGACGATTACTGGAGAACAAATTCAAAAAAGCTGGGAATATAATAAATATCAAAATAGCGACCATAGCTACAAGATAATGAAAGATGAATCAACCCCCCCATTAACTGTACCTATTGGTGAGGCAAAAACAGAACATTCTAAAGAAACTTGTAATACGCAACCCGACAAACCAGTGCCAGCGGCTGCGGTGGGGGGTAAAAGAAAAAACAAATCTAAAAGAAGGACAAGGAAAGGAAAGATATAAGTTATAGAGTAAAGGTATGATAATTTATAGAATATTTGATATTTTAAATATTTAAATTAGATTAAAATTTAAATTTTTTATAAAGTTTAAATTTTTTTCTTAAAATATTTTATAATGAATAAGAAAAATAATTCATTAAAAGTGAACAAGAGAAAAAATTTGAAGGGAACAAAAAGAAATAGAAAAGGTGGTCAATTAAGCCTACCTGGTGTTGGTTCATTTAATTTTGCTGGTTCTGATCTTGCAGGTTGGGCAAATGGATTAGGTGTTCCGGTTGTTTTAGTTGGTTTAAGAGAACTTATGAAAGGTTCTAAAAAAAAATCTCAAAAAGGTGGTTTAAGAAAAAATAAATCTTTAAAGGGAAGAAAAAATCAAGTAGGACGTGGATGAGGTGACGCCCCATCACCAGATTATATAGAAAGTTATTTAAATAAAAGACAAACTGGTGGTGGATGACCCCTTAGTGGTGATTTTTGGTCAAAATTACCTTTTTATGTGTAATGACAAAAATCGTAATTAAAGAAAAATATATTTTATCTAATATTTTATTGGGTAGGTATGACGATAGATTACTAAATTAATGTAGTCTGTCCGACAAAAATATATTTCTTTCTCTTTTAAATAAAATTTTTTTAAGTAATAATAAATTATTATTTATACAAATTTATATTATAAATAATACTTTAACCAGAAAAATATTTTTTTAATCAAAAGATACAAACTTTTTATCTATTGTAAAACCATTATTTTTTGTTTCTTTTATTTTACTATTATTTTTTTTATTTGTAACCCTTTTTTTTTTATTTAAGATATCTTTCATTTCTTTTTCTTTTTGTAATCTTTCAACTTCATAATTTTGTATTAGACAAGTTTGTTCAATTTTGTCTATATAATTACTATAATTATCAACATTATTATTAATTTCAGAAAGTTTATATTTGTAGAATTGGATTTCTTTATTTTGATTATTTATTGTTTCTATCAGATTATTTATTTGTGATTCATATTGATTTCTTTCTTGAATAATTTTTTGTTTAAGTATTTCAATAATTTCTAATAATTTATGATTTTCCATAGTATTAATTAAGAAAATATTTCTAAATTTTTAATTTAAAGATGTTATATCCACCATTCACCTTGATCTTCAAAAAAAAAAATTTTGAATTGTTGATTTATATTATTTAAAAATGAATGCCAAGAATATATTGTAAAAAAAATACCTCCTCCGAAAAGAAAAGTGTAAAATATTTGGGTAATATATAATATTATAAGATTTATAATAGAAATATAAACAGACATAATATAACATTTTTTGGAGCAAAATATATCATTTTTTAAATATATATTTCTTTTACAATATTTACAATATTTTTTTGATATAAATCCAAAATATATATAATTTTTTATATCTTTTGGCATATATTTAATTTCCATATTGTTATTAATAGTATAAATATTTTTAAGTAATATTTCAATCATTGTAATCCTATTAGGTTTCCTTTGGCTATATAATCTATAGAGGCTCCCCCTCCCGTTGATATATGACAAAAATTGTTTTCATATTTATTTACAAATCCTGCAGTATCTCCTCCCCCAATAATAACTTTTGCTTTAGAATTATTTAGAGTATTTAGTAAATTTTCTGAACCATTTTTAAAAAAATTGTCTTCAGTTATTCCTAGAGTCCCATTCCAAAATATAATTTCAGATTTATTTATGTAATTATTTAAAGTATTTAATGATTTTGGACCTATATCACATATTTTTTTGTCATTTGTAATTTCTTTACAATATTCAATCTCCCCATTTGTTTTCATAAAACCATCTTCGGTAAATATAATTTTTGCCTTGTTTTTTTCAATTTCATTAAAAAATTCTTTATAATTTTCTTTACTGTTTATATTATTACCAGTAATATAAATATAAGATATTTTTTTAGATAATTCCCTTAGCATCATAATTTTGTCTTCCATTTTGCTTCCTCCTACTACAGCTAATATATTACAACCTTGTGATTTTGTTATAATATCTAAAGATTGTATTTCCTTAGTAAAACAATATCCATAACATTTAATTTTGTTAGGTATTTCTGTAATACTTTTATGATTACGATGAGAGCAAGAGAATGCTTCATTGCAATATATATCTATATCTAAATTTATGTTTTTTTGTGATAAATCTTTTGTTTCATAAACGTGGAATCTAACATTTTCCATCAAATATATTTTGTTTTCCTCTTGTAAAGATTTTTCTATATTTTCTATTTCTTCTTGTGATGTATCTAATCCTTTTTCTAGAAAAAATATTTTTTTTTTAAGAAATTTTTCTAGGTGAGGTATAAAAAGTTGTGTGCTATATTTATTTTCTTTATTTTTCGGTCTTCCGAAGTGTGTTGCGATAATCAATCTTTTAGGTTTATCTAATAATATTTTTGTAATTGTTTTCATTGCAGATTTAATTCTAAAATCATCCGTTATTTCATTATTATCATTAGTAGGGCAATTATAATCTACTCTAACAAATACACTTTTATCTTTGCAATCAACATTTTGAATTTTATTAATACTGCTATTATTATTAATTTCAAACATATGTTTCATTAACCTTATCATTTGGGCAGAATAAGACCATTCATTATCGTACCATAGAGAAAATTTAATACTTTTTTCTGTGAGTTGAATAGTTGAATTAGTGTCAACAATAGTTGGTGTTTTATCTCCTATAAAATCACTGCTAACAAGTTTTTTATTATTTGTTGTAATTACTTCATCTTTAATTTTTTCAATATCATTAATAATTATTTCTTTTTTAATTGGGTTTTTAAATTGAACATTAAGGTCAATCATAGATACATTTGATACTGGAACTCTAACAGAGGTTCCAATTATTTTGTTCTTTAATTCTGGTAATATAACATCTAAACTTTGTGATGCACCTGTGGTGTGAGGAATTATATTATTAAATATAGACCTATTTGTTCTTTTTTTAAAATTTGCAGTATCTACAACAGATTGTGATGAAGTTGCGGAATGGACTGTAATAAAATTTCCATTTTCAATTTCGTATTTATTCAGTAATTTGAGCATAGGTGCTATACAATTAGTTGTGCAAGAAGCACAAGAAATAATTTTTTCTTTATTATAACAATATTCATTAACACCATAACAGTATATGGGTGTTGTTCCTATATCTTTTGGAGGTGCAGACATTAACAAATAATCAACATTGTGTTGTTTTGCTTTTTCTGTTGTTAAAAAAACACCTGTTGTTTCAAATAAATAATTAATATTTTCACCTTTCCAATCTAAGTTTTTAGGATCTTTTTCATTAAAAACTTTTATTTTTTTATTATTTACAATAATATAATTATCTTGTTTTATTTCTACTTTATATTTTACTGTATAATGTATACTATCATTATTAATATATTCTTGTATATCATTTATTGAAAGATTATTAATATTAATTGCTTTTATATTAACTTTGTTATCTGTTAATAATTGTAAAAATATACATTTACCTATTCTACCAAAACCATTAATTCCTATATTAATGTTTTCCATAATTTAAATATAATTATTAATTAATTAATAATTATACCTTTAAATATTTATCCATTATTTAGGAGTTTTTAATTCCATATCAATCAATTTTATATATAAAATTTTATAATTAGATAAAATTGATTGATACAAAGTTTATAATAATATTATGTTTACTTGTGAAGATTTTATATTATTGGGTGTAGTAAATTCAGTTTGTCCATATTATTTACCTGAATCAGTAAATATTGTTAATAATTTCTATAAACAGGGATTAGATTTAGAGAACTATTATTATAAATTATATGATAATAATTTATGTTCAAATAATTTTATGTCATCTTCTACAATACCTTTTCCGAATATTAGTAATATTATATTTTTATCTGAGAAATTTCATAAAAAGTTTGTTAAAGAGATGTTTCCTGGATAGTTTAACTAAAAGATTTATATTTTAACCATTTTAGAAGAACAATATCATCCCAAACAATAAAACTTATAAATATCAAATATAAATATATCATAATATTATTGTTAATATATATTAACCTTTGTATATAATATATATTCCAAGACCAGTTTAGAATACAACAAGTTAGATATATAAAAAAGGCCATTGTTATCATTTTATCTTTTTTTCCTTTTATTTCTATAAATCTAGATGCTAATATAAAATTGACTGCATAGGAAAGAGTGCTAAATATTGCATATATCATAAGAGGTCTAAATATATTTTCTTCATTATAGTCATTTAATAAATTAGTAAAATAAAATATTACTACTATGATATGATGTATTTTAGTGCTTTGATGCATATTTTTAACCATAAATAATGATACAAAGTCTGGTATAGCATAAAGAGATCCCATATTTTTAATTCTTAAATTATTCCATTCATTTTTATAAATTGTTGTATATAAAATATTGATAGCAGTTGGTGTATAAACAAATAGTAATGCTGATTTTATCAAATTAGAGATAATATAATATTTGATTTCTTTTTTTTTTATATTATTATAGGATGTTGATAAAGAATTGAGTATAATATCAAATAAATAATATAACTGATTTATTGCAAAACTTCCTAAAAAGAAAATTATTAAACTTTCAGTTGAATTCATTATATAATTATTAAGTATATATTGTATATAGTAGAACAAATATAAACTTGCAAAAAATATGAACATTGAAGGTATAGTATTAATACTGTTATTTTTAATGTTTTGAAAGCAATTTATAAATTTTTGCATTATAATAAAATATATTTATATCTTTATATTATAATGCAAAATTCTCAAAGTTTATTTAAATGTACATCATATTAAGGATTTCATTTGCACTCTCTTTATCTTTAATAATTTCTTTAATTATATCTTCAGTAATAATAATTTTGTTATCATTTTGATATTTATTATCTTCTATTAATATAGATAAGTTTATTTTAGACATAATTGCATAAGTAATTTTATTTAATTGTCTAACACCTTTTTCATTTGTATATTTTTCTATTAAAAATTTAATAATTTTGTCTGAGAATTCTATTTTTTGTTTTATTCCTAGATTTTTTTCAATATTTTTATACAAAAATTCATTAAATATTTTAATTTTATCTTCTGTTTCAAACCCTGTTGTTTTTATTTGTATAAGTCTATCTAGCAATATTGGGTTAATTTTATCTTGGTCATTATAAGAGAAGATGAATACTGCTTTTGAAAGATCTATATCAACTCCACTAAAATATTTATCTTGAAATTTTGTATTTTGTGTTATATCTGTAATATGTATTAGAAGATTCATTAATTCTTCACCTTTAGCAGTGCTACTAATTTTATCTAATTCATCAAAATAGAAAACAGGATTCATACAATTTTTTTTTATTAATACATCTACGATTTTACCCCAAGTTGCTCCTTCATATGTATAACTATGACCATCTAAATATGAAGAGTCCCCGGATCCACCTAAAGATATGAATTCAAATGGTCTTTTAATTGCTTTAGCGATTCCGTCTTTTACTAAAGTAGTTTTACCATTACCCATAGGTCCTTGTATCCCTATAACATTTCCAGCTGAATCTGGATTAGATATCCATTGTGCAAGTAATTGTATAATATTATCTTTTGTTTCTTGATGTCCATATACAGCTTTGTCTAATATTTTTTTTGACTCTTCAAGATAAATTTTAATTTCTCCGTGATTACTATTAGATGAGATTGGTAATTTTATGTAATTTCCAAATGGTATTTTTAATAATCCATTTAACCAATTAAAATATTTAGATGAATCTGATAAATATTTATTTTTTTTGTATTCATTTAATTTATTAATAATCATTGCTTTATTTTCAATTGTTAAATCTTTTTCTAAAACTTTGAAACGAATAGGTATATCATCTGAATTTATTTGTTTAATTTTTTTTTTCAATTTCATTTATATTTTTTTGTGTATCGGAATCTAATTTATTAAAATATTCTGTTTCATTACTATCATAATCTTTTGCACCAATTCTTAATCTTTCGAATACTTTTTTTAAATTACTTTTATTATCTTTAATATCTTCTATCTGTTTATCAATTTCTGAAGGATTATTTTCTTCATCATAATCTTCATCATTATCTTTATCATAATCTTGTTTATATGATTTACTTCTATAATCTTCAGTTAAATATCTGCTATTATATATTGGGTATTTATAATTTTCACTTGAGTATCTGCTATTGTATATTGGGTATTTATAATTTTCACTTGAGTATCTTCTATTGTATATTGGGTATTTATAATTTTCAATTGAATATCTATTTTCTTGATTACTTGTATAGAGATTATTTTTGTATTGAGAATTTTCACTATTTTCTTTTTTATTTATTTCAGGATATACCATACCATTAAAAGATTTTGTATTATCAAAATATTCATTGTAAAATTCTTGTGTATCTTTTATACAGTCTTCTATATTTTTTTTATTTTCTACATATTTATTTATAAGTGGATCTATAATTTCATTTTTTTTTTCTTGATAATATTGATCTTGAATTAATCTTTCTTCTTCGTTTTCAATATCTAAATTTTCCCTGTATTCTTGTAATATTTTTTTTTTATCTTGATAATCATTTTCATAATTACAAATTGTATTGTATATCTCAGTGTTTTCATACCTTATAGAGTCTATAATTTGTATTTTCATTTTAAGTATATTAGTTTTAATATCTAACAATTTATGAAAAATTTCTAATGATTCTTCTTTATATTTTTCTTCATTCTCATTATTTTCTTCTTCATTTTCATTATTTTCTTCTTCATTTTCATTGTCTATTATTTCTGAGGGAATAACAATATTATCCATTTCTAGTTTTTCTTCTATTCCTTTTTGTATTTCTGAATTGATTTCTTTATTAAAATCATATTCATTTTTCTCTATTTCATTTGTAATTTCTGATTCTGTATCTAAATTATATTTATTTTGAAATAATTTAGTAAACTGATTTTCTTGATCTATTTTTGATATTCCGTTAATTATTTTTTTTTTATGTTCTAAATATATTCTTAATATAGTAATTTTATTTTCATATTCAAAATCACTATTAGTAATTTCGTGACTGACAGATTGAGAATTTAAAATCTTGATAATTTTTTGTTTATCATTTTCTGAAAAATTTCTCCGCATTTTTTTCAGAATAATATCAAGATCAATACTGTTCATATAGTATTTATTTCCTTCCATATTAATAGTTAAGAAATAAAGTTTAAATATTTTGCGAAGAAAAATAATTATAATATTTAAGACATCTTATAAATTTTTATATTTTTATTTATAGAAGTTTATAATATTTAAGATCTCTTAAATATTATAATTATTTGTGTTTCGTTTATATAAGTTTTTTTCTTGTTTAATAATAATGTTAAATACAATGGATCAAAAACTAAATAGTATGTGTTGTTTAGGTTGTCATAATAATAATAATTGTGGAACTATAAATATATATGGTAAAAATTTTGATAAATTATTAAGACGTGATGATACTTTAAGACATCTTATAAGGATGTTTAATGATGCTATAACTATATCAGAGACATATTTTAATTCTAATAAATTTGTTGTTGATGCAGATTTATCTGGTGTTACTTTTAATAATATAGATACTGATTTTTTAAAACAGTTGACTTTAATATTACAAGCAACATATCCAGAGAGATTGGAAAAATGTTTTATAAGAAATCCTCCCGCAATATTTACTAGTGTATGGGACTTAATTAAAGGTTTAATAGATAAAAGAACTAGAGATAAAGTTGAAATTATAAAGAATAATAAAGTTATTCATCTTGAAGAGAAAATATTATTTTAAAATAAATCTTTATATAATATCAGCATTTCTGGTAATATTCTATAATCAGGATAATCAATAATCATCTTATTTATAATTGTAATATTGTCATTAATAATTTTTTTCATTTTTTTTATGTTTTGATAATTTAAATTTTGTTTTATATCTATAAAATCATTTGTTAAAATAATATATACGTTATTATCTGAAATAAGGTCTATAATTTTTAGTTTATTACCATTTATTATAATATCTTTATCTTGTTTTTTAATTTTATTTCCTATTAAAGTTTCTTTATTATCATATAATATTATATTTGCTAAAAGTATTTTGATTGATATTGTTTGAAATATTTTTTTATCCTTTTCATTTAAATTTAAATACAAATTTTTTAATGTTTTCTGTTTTTGTATATTTTGAAGATTTTTCAATGGTTCAATAGTTTTTAAATATTTTGTTATAGTTTTATTGTATGGAAGGATAAACCCTATTTTATTTGTTTTTTTTTTTATATTTTTTTTTTAATACAAGTTTTGTTTCAAATTTATCCGAGATGATTTCTTTTCCAATTGTGTTCAAAAGGATATTTTTGTATCCATCAATATTGATATAGGACAAATATGGATATTCAGTATTATATTTATTCTGTGTATTAAATGTGTTATGATTTTTATCTAAACTGAATGATGGATTATTTTGTATTGGTGTAAATTGGTTATTATTTAATATATCTTTTCTTACAAATACACAATTAGATACTCTCGGTAACATTTGAATATTTGTCATTGCTTTTAAATTTTGTCCCCATCCCATTCTAGTTTTATCTATTCTACAAATCATTATTGTATTTTCATTTTTATCATTGTAATAAGAGAATTTATCTGGATAATGTTGAAATTCATTTATGAATGCTATATTTGCTGTATTATTCATATTAAATTTTAACTTTTTTTGTGGTAATTCAGAATCGCCTATTTCTATTGTTTGAATATATTTATTTAATTCAGGCTTAAGGAATGTTACCTTTTGTAAAGGAGGTAATTCATTATCATTTTTAGAATTCCAATTTTCTGATTCAATTGACCATCTAGAATTGAATTGGAATAAATAATGTTCAGATTTTATATTATATGTTTTACTTTTTATTTCCATTTTTTTCAATATAGAATCTGTTATTTCAGTTCCATTATATTTTAAGAATATTTCTATTTCCTTTTTTGTTTCAGGTAAAGGCAATTCTGTGCAAACTATTTGAGTATATTTTATTGGATTTAATAGATTTAATATATTATACACATTTTTATCACATAAGTCTATTTTAAGGAAAATATTTTTATTATTTTCTATCATAGATACAGTTTTTTCATTAATAGTATCTTCAATATTAATTATAACAACTTCTATATTATATCTTTTTTCAAAATCTGAGGCAAAATTGTTTGAATGTCCATATTGTAAATATTTTTGGCAGGTAATTATATAGGCACTATCATACTTGTTTTCACCATAATTTAGTCCATCTAAAATAATTGCTGATCCTGGATTTTGTGGGTGTCCTATTTGTATTTTATTATTTATTGAGGTATTTCTCGGGGTAACATCTATAAAAGGAAAATTATATATTATATTTGTTTGAGACATAATTTTATTTATATTAATATCGTATATTTTATTTTTTATATTATAAAATAAATACTTTGAATAAATAAAAATATTTTTTTCTATTATAATTTATAATGGGTTTATTAAGAGCCGGGATAATAATTGGTATAATATATTTAATTTTGACAATGATAAAAAAAAATAAAAAAATGCTTAATAAATATTATATAATCAATAAATCTGGAATAACTGATAAATATATTATGCATTTTATAATAGTTATGATAATTCTTTTTGAATTAATTATTTAATTATTTTATAATAATAGATGTCTTAATTTTAGATAATTAAAGATAATTTTCTAAAATTATAATTTTTTGTTATTAAATATCAGATTTTCTAAAAAATTTAATAATCATCACACCTGGCCATTGTTCGTGATTTTTTCCTTGATATACTGTCCCGCTTTCATAATATACAACTTCAAAATTGGTTACTTTTCTATTTTCATCATATTCAATATTATTAAATATATAAGAACCATTATCTTTATCTGTTCCACAACATATTGCAGATATTTTATCATTTTCTTTTATTAATGCACCTAATCTCAAATCGTGTTGATTCTCTTCTTTTTTTGTAAGATATTTCCAATTGAAATATCTTGAATTTTTTTCTTGTTTTATAATTGCTTCTCTATCCATTGATGAAAGTAAAATAGGTTTATTTTGAATAATAGAATAACCCCCATCAGAAATAACTTGATATATACCGTCAATTCTTATAGATTCTGCTGTAATAATATTATATTTGTTTATATGATTTTGTGACCATACAATTTTATATAATTCTTCAAAACTGTTTTCTTGTATTAATTTAGAAATATTTGAATCCAAATCAAAATTGGAAGCTCTTTGATATTTTCTTATTCCTACAAAAGCATTATTTTGATCTATCATATTTTCATTTTCCCATACATTAAAATAAAACCTTTTTGAATAATTAAAAAGAGAGACTTGACTGTAAGTATTAATATGCATACTAGATGTTACAACAAAATGATCTAAATTTTTATTATAAACAATACTGTAATTCCTTGTTCCTAATTTCATTTTAGTATGTTCAACGTCATTATCTGGATAAAAAACTATACTTTTAACGAATAATTCTGTATAATCATAGTTTTTTTTTACAATATCAAATATATCTATATAATTTTCGGTAATTTGTACATCTTTATCATAAGATTCATATAATATTTGGAGAGTATTTTTCATTATTATTTTTCCAGTATATTCATCTTTTTTAAAAAGATTTTTAATTACTCTTTTCCTTTTATCCCTAGTATCTAATTTCTTTTTTGACATATATTAATATGTTATATATTTTATTATTTCTTACAAATTAAATTTACGGATTATTTCTCATTTCTGATTCTTTGAAATATAGGCTGTCTTGGTATTCCTTTATCAGTATATTCCATAAATGTTAAAGTGACTTTATCCCCTATAATAGGGTATTCATCATTTTTTTCTGGTCCTTTAATTAATTCACCATCCTTAAATTTGTATTGGTTTCTAAAATTATCAGATAATCTTCCAGATAAACTAAATTCTTTTGTAGGGTCTATTTTTTTTGTGGTATCATCTATAAGTTGAACTTGAAAAGTCCCTAATCTGCCTTTTAATCTCCCTGCCCCTTCATTATATTGAATAACAACTGCTTCTGCATCAAGGGAGGGTTTCCATTTTAATAGCAATTTTGATCTTTTATGTTCATAAATACTATTTGGTGGTCTCAACATAGCACCTTCAGCACCTCTAACTATGTAATTTTTATATATTTCATAGGCTTCTGAAATATCTGAAACTTGTATTTGTTCTGTAAATTCTATAGGACATTCAACAGGTTTTTTTATTCCAGCAGGTAATTCTATAGATTCCCATTTTTTGCAACATTCTTTAACAATTTCTTTATACTTTTCAATTCTTTCTGTAAAAGGTTTGTTTACTAATTCTGGATCAGGAATATCAAAAACTTGATATTTGATTGTAACCCAATCTTTATCAACAGGCTCTTTATGTCTAGTTATACCAGATGCTTTTTGAAAGCAACCCCTTCCGCAATGTAATTCTCCATCTAAAGCGTGATCTGTTGGTAATATTTTTTTAAACCATTCAGGTGCTTCATATATATTTTTTGTTCTAGAGGTAAAATTTTGCCCATTCCATACAGCTCTGACTCCATCATATTTTTCAGAAATAATCCAATTTTTT
>MDTG01152509.1_pt1 | contig 12030 bp, 11 predicted proteins | sample 811421 | NCBI WGS metagenome assembly MDTG01 (sample SAMN05326645, study PRJNA326480) | marine metagenome | isolation source: seawater | place: Pacific Ocean: South East | collected 2011 | reverse complement strand
TTAAGAAAAGTTGATGAGCTTGAATTATCTGTTAGATCAATGAATTGTTTAAAAAATGATAATATAATCTATATTGGAGATTTAGTTCAAAAAACTGAACCAGAAATGTTAAGAACACCAAATTTTGGAAGAAAATCTTTGAATGAAATTAAGGAAGTTTTAAATGCCATGTCTCTATACTTAGGCATGGAAATACCTAATTGGCCTCCTGAAAATATCGCTGAATTATCAAAAAAATTAGAAGAAAATAATTAGAAATTAAATGAGACATAAATTAGGTTACAGAAAGTTAAACAGAACTTCAGAACATAGAAAAGCATTATTTAAAAACATGCTTAACTCTCTTATTAAATATGAGCAAATCACCACAACTTTGCCAAAGGCAAAAGAACTAAAGCCTAAAATCGATAAAGTGATCACATTAGGTAAAAAAAATAATTTGCAGGCAAAAAAAAATTTATTCTCTGAACTGCAATCAAAATTTTCAGTAGACAAACTATCTAAAGTATTATCAACAAGGTACGAAAAGAGAAAAGGTGGTTATTCTAGAGTTATAAGAGCGGGATATAGATATGGTGATGATGCACCAATGGCAGTTATAGAACTTGTAGATAGAGATATGGAAGCCAAGAAAGTAGATCTTAAAAAAAATCCCAAAGACTCCAATGAACAGAAAAAAGAGACTACTGATACAAAAGTAATTGATAAGAAAACAAAATCCAAAAAATAATTTATTATTATTTATCAACCGTGGTATTTTATTTATCGGTAAAGTTTTATGAAAAATTCATTTTACATTGATGATGATTTTGCGAAATCAAGATTAGATCGATGGATTAAAAGACAAATTTGTAGAATTCCCCAATCTTTAATTGAAAAAAGTATCAGAAAAGGCAATATTAAGATTAATAATAAAAAGCAGAAAAGCTCTTATAAACTTAAAAAAGGTGACAAAGTACAGCTTTATAACTTTAGTTTTTTTAATAAAAAAAACATAAATACAAATAGTAGATATAAAGCAACAAAGTCTGATTTATCAGCATCATCAAATATTTTTATAGAAGATAATGACAATTTCGCTGTCATTAATAAACCCTCTGGTATCGCTGTTCAATCAGGTACTAAATCAAAAAAAAATATTTTAGATATTTTACGATATTCGAAACAATTTAATAAATGTACTCCATATACCGTTCATAGAATCGACAAAGAAACAACTGGGGTTCTTATTATTGCAAAAAATAGAAAGTACGCTCAGTTATTTACGTCACTTTTTAGAATAAGAAAAATTCACAAAACATATTTGTGTATAGTGGTTGGTAGGTTTACAACTGACAAAGGCACGTTTGAAGACATTTTAACATATAAAGAAAATAATAAAAAAATATACTTAAAAGCAATAACTCATTATAAATTAATTGACTCTAATAGTAATTATTCTTTATTAAAGCTTAATCCAGAAACAGGTCGAAAACATCAATTAAGAAAACAGTTGCTCATTCATGGTTATCCGATATTAGGTGATAGTAAATATAGATTGTTTGAAAATAAAAAAAGTAAAAAAAACGATCTTATGCTACATGCTTACAAGATCAATTTTTCAATCGATAAAAATAAATATTCCTATTTAGCTGAATTACCAATGACTTTTAAGAATACACTTAAAGAAAAATATTTAAAAAATTTTTAATTATTATTTTGTCTATATTCGTATAATCTACTATCCCAATCTCTTTAAAACTTGTAACACCTTTATTTTTAATACCACAGGGCACTATTTTTTTATATTTTGTTAAATCATTATAAATATTAATTGAAAAACCGTGATAAGCTACCCATTTTTTAACTCTTATTCCAATTGCTGCTATTTTTTTTGCATTGTTTTTATTTTCAATCCATATTCCGATATTTTTTTTATCAGCATATGATTTTACTTTATATTCATTAAGAACCTTTATAATACACTCTTCAATTTTATTTATTAGTTTTCTAATATCCTTTTTTCTTTTATTTAAATTCAAAACAAAATAAACAACTTTTTGACCAGGTGAATGTAAAGTATACTTCCCACCTCTGTTAGTAGTTATTACTTTCAGATTTTTATCAAGCAAGTCATTTTTATTTGCACGTTTTCCAGCAGTGTAAACTGTAGGATGTTCGAGTATCCATAAAAGCTCTTTTTTTTTGCCTAATATTACATCATTTACTCTTTGCTCTAGAAACTTCATAGATTCAAGATAATCAACTGGTTTTTCGCTATTTTTAACTTCAATCTTCATTTTAAGTTTGTGGTTTCAAAAAAAATCAACTAAACAGTCTCGAAATTAAACAATTAAAGTACATTTATGAGTTTATCAAAAGAAATAAGAGATAAAAAAGTTAATTTTGAGTTTAATAAGCAATTTATTAATGTTTTTAGTAAAAAAATTAAGGACAGTGATACTGATTTTTTAAATAAAACTTTAAAAGAGTTACATCCAGCAGACTCAGCAGATTTAATAGAGAATCTTGTATCTGAAAATAGATCAAAATTAATTGAATTAGAAGGTTTTAGCTTAGATCCAGAAATTTTTATTGAACTTAATGAGTCTATTCAAACTGAAATTTTTATTCTTTTATCAACAGAATCAATAGCAAATATTTTAAAAAGATTAGAATCTGATAACGCACTTAAAATTATTGAGAATTTAGATGAAGAAAAGAAAAACATTGTATTAGACAAGTTGCCACCAAAAGATAGATTTTTGTTAAAAGAAGGACTTAGTTATCCTGAAGATTCTGCTGCTCGTATAATGCAAAGAGAATTTACTGCTATACCAAGCAGTTGGTCAGTAGGTCAAACAATTGATTATTTGCGTGAAAGTAAAGATTTGCCTGAGGAATTTTTAGAGATTTTTATTGTTGATAGCGATTTTAAGCCTATAGGCACTGTTCCTTCATCTAAAATATTGCGAACTCCTAGAGAATCTAAAATGAATACAATAATGAATGAATCGCAAGTTTTAATTCCAGTTAATATGGACAAAGAGGAAGTTGGTCATACGTTTGAAAATTATAATCTTGTATCAGCTGGTGTAGTTGACAAAAGCAATAAACTTGTAGGAATGATCACAGGAGATGATGTATTTACAGTTTTAAAAGAAGAAGCTGAAGAGGATGTATTAAGACTTGCGGGAGTAGGTGATGAAGAAATTACTGATAGTGTATTACAAAAAACTAAAAGAAGATTTAATTGGTTATTACTTAATTTATTTACAGCATTACTAGCAACTTGGGTTATAAGCAAGTTTGGAGCAACAATAGAGCAAATGGTTGCACTAGCTTTTTTAATGCCAATAGTAGCTTCAATGGGTGGAAATGCTGGAATGCAAACATTAGCTGTAACTATTAGGGCTTTGGCTACAAAAGAATTATCATCAAGCAACTTTAGTAAAATTGTCTCAAAAGAATTTATAATAGGAATTTTAAATGGAGTAATTTTTGCTCTCATTACTGGAGTCATTGTCCATTTGTGGTTTAAAGAATTTAACTTATCAATTTTGATTGCTGCATCAATGGTATTAAATATGATTGTTGCTGGACTATTTGGAATTTTAGTCCCTGTTTCTCTTAAAAAATTTAATATTGATCCAGCAATAGCCTCAAGTGTCTTTGTTACAACAATTACCGATGTAATAGGCTTTTTATCCTTTCTAGGTTTAGGAGCATATTTATTTTATAATTAAATGTTATCGATCAATCTAGTATTTCCTAGATAGTAAGCTATAAAAATTCTGTAATTATTTTTTTTTGAAAAAGGTTTTATTAATCTATTAATATTTAAAATTTCAATATAATCGATTTTTTTGACTCCAAGATTTAATATTTTTTTTTCGATTTTTTTTACCATAACCTTTTGCTTAATTAACTTTTTTTTTTTATAAAATAAAATTTTATATACTTTTGATGCAATTTTCATTTGTTTTTGTGAAAGTAAAAAATTTCTAGATGAGGATGCGACACCGTTTTTTTCTCTGATTGTTTTACAAGGTATTACTTCTATATTTTTATATTTTTTTTGCAAGAAATTTTGAATAATTTTTAATTGCTGCATATCTTTTTCACCAAAAAATATTTTTTTTGGTTTAATTAATTTTATAAATCTCTCAACAACGTCAGTTACTGCGTTAAAATAACCGGGTCTAAATTTTCCACAAAGTTTATTAGCAAAACTACTAATTTTAATTTTATTGTTAGGTCCAAAAGGATATATTTGCTTGCTAGTAGGTATGTATAAATAATCAACTTTTAATTTTTTTAGTTGAGATATGTCTTTCTTTAATATTCTCGGATAAGATTTAAAGTCATTTTTTCTATTAAATTGTGGTTTATTTATAAATATTGAAACAATGGTTTTATTACATTGAAAAATTGACTTTTTTATTAAAGAGATATGACCTTTATGTAATGCTCCCATTGTAGGTACAAAACCCAATTTTTTCTCATTGTTAACGAACTTAAAAAGGTCACTTTTTTTTGAAATTATTTTCATTTGTAATTTTCAATATTATATGTAAAAGAAAGCAATGATCAAACAAGCTATTATACCCTTAGCAGGTTTAGGAACAAGATTATTACCACTCACAAGTGTTATACCTAAAGAGCTTCTACCAATAAATGGAAAACCGGGGTTAGAATATATTTTAGAAGAATGCGTAGAAGCAGGCATAAAGGAAATAATTTTTATTATCTCGAAGAAAAAGTCAATAATTAAAAAGTATTTCTACAACGATTCTTTCTACAAAAAAATTATCAAAAAGAAAAAAAATGATAAAAAAATTCAATTTGAATATAAAAAAATCAAAAAATATAGAAAAATGATTAAATTTGTTTATCAAAATTCTCCAAAAGGAACAGGGGATGCAGTTTTAAAATGTGAAAAGCATATTAAATCAAAATATTTTTTAATGTTATTGCCAGATGATTTAATTATGATTAAAAATTGTTCAAAAGAAATGATAAAATTGCACAATAAACATAAGTCTTCTGTAATTGCTTCAAAAAAAATTAACAAAAATGAGGTCCAACGATGGGGTATTTTTAAAATTAAAAAAGAAAACAAAAACTATTTTTTAATTAAAGATGTAATAGAAAAACCTAGTATTAAAAAAGCTCCCTCAAATTATGCTGTTATTGGTAGGTATATTTTACCGTCAAAAATATTTGATTATTTAAAAAAGCAAAAAGCTGGCCAAAATGAAGAAGTTCATATAACAGATTCTATCAGATCATTAATATTAGAAAAAAATAAATTTCTTGGATATCGTTTTTCTGGAAAGTATTTAGACTGCGGAACAATGAAAGGATATATTGATTCTTTTGTCAAAATATCAAAAATTTAATTTATGAAAATTTGTGTAATTGGAACAGGATATGTTGGTTTAGTCAGTGGCGCATGTTTTGCAGATCTTGGAAATTCAGTTTGTTGTGTAGATAAAAATAAAAAAAAAATTGAAACTCTTAATAATAATAAAATACCAATATTTGAACCTGGATTAAAAGATCTTGTCAGCAAAAATTATTCAGCTGGTAGAATAGAATTTACCACTGATTTAAAATACGCTATTAAAAAATCGGACATTATATTTATTTGCGTTGGTACACCAACATCTAAAAAAAATAAATCTGCTGATTTAAGTTATGTTTTTGAAGCTGCAAAAGAAATTAGTAAATATATTAATAAATTTAAAATAATAGTTACAAAGTCCACGGTTCCAGTAAAAACTGGTGATAAAATAGAACAAATAATCCTAAAGAAAAAAAGGAAAAAATTATTTGAAGTAGTTTCGAATCCTGAATTTTTACGTGAAGGAGAGGCAATACGAGATTTTAGATTTCCAGATAGAATAATTGTTGGTTCAAATAATTCTAAAGTTCTTAAAGTTTTAGAATCCCTGTATGAACCTTTAATAAAAAAAGGTGCCAAATTTTTTTCTACAAATAGAAGAGGAGCTGAAGTCATTAAGTATGCATCTAATGCTTTTTTGGCAACGAAAATTTCCTATATAAATGAAATCGCTAATTTATGTGAAAAAATAGATGTGAATGTAGAAGATGTTTCTATTGGTATTGGATTAGACCAAAGAATTGGTGGACGATTTTTAAGGCCAGGACCAGCTTATGGAGGATCATGTTTTCCAAAAGACACTAAAGCTATTACTGTAACAGCTGATTTGCACAAAACAGATTTGTCTATAGTTAAAGCTGTTATTAAATCTAATGAAAAAAGACGATTTCTTTTGACCGAAAGAGTTTCTAAAATCCTATCTAACAAAATAAAAAATAAAAAAATTACTTTTTTAGGTGTTACTTTTAAACCAAATACCGATGATATGAGACAATCATCAAGTTTGTTAATGATACCTTATTTATTAAAAAAAGGAGCTAAAATAAATTATTATGATCCGTCAGGTAAAAAAAATGAATTTTCAAAATTTAAGAATGTAGATTATTCAGATAATATAAACGATGCTTGTTACAAAGCCGATTTGGTTATTATTCATACAGAGTGGGAAGAATTTAAAGCGCTAGACTTTAAGAAATTAAATAAAGGAAAAAAATTTAAGATATATGATCTTAGAAACCTTTACTCAGTTAAATTAATGAAAAAAAAGGGTTATAATTACTTTTCTATTGGTAGGTAACTAATTAACTTCAAAAATAGCGTCAATTTCTACAGCGGCGCCCAAAGGTAAAGAATTTGTGCTAACAGCAGCTCTTGTATGTTTACCTTTTTCTCCAAACAAACTAGATAAAGTTTCAGATGCAGGATTTATTACTTTAGGTTGATCTTTAAAATCATCAGTAGAGTTTACAAAACCTGTTATTTTAATACAGTTTTTTACTTTATTTAAATCACCACTCAAAGCTTTTTTTAGTTGAGCTATAATATTTAACACACAAAATTTTGAAGCTCTTTGCCCATCTTCAAGGCTTAATTCTTTACCAATTTTACCTTTGACCATTGTTCCGTTATTATCGATGGGAAGTTGACCAGAAATAAAAATAAGATTATTAATTTTTTTACAAGCAACATATGCACCGACCGGATCTGGTGCCTTGGGTAATATTATATTTAATTCTTTTAATTTTTCTTCTATATCCATTATTCTTCCCTCTTACATTTTAATTTAGCAAATAAACTAGCAAAATTTTTTGTCGAATATTCATCACAAGGTTTTCCAGGTTGATACGTTTTTTCTTTTTTATCCTTTGACCACTCTATGTCTTTTAAAAAACTCTTTTTTAGGGGTGGTAGACCTTTTTTACATCTTAGATAGTCTGCTAAACTTGCAAAATTTTTAGTTGAATACTGTGAACAATCTTTTTTTGTTTCAGCAAATGAATTTAAGCTCATTAAAGTAAAAATTATTAAAAAAAATAGCAGTTTAAATGTAATTATCATTTTTTTCTCTTTCCTTTTTTACTTTTATCATATTCTTTTCTTTTCTCAATTAATATCAACGCTTCTTCCATAGTAATTTCATTAGGGTCTTTTTCTTCAGGTATAGTTGCATTTAATGATTTATACTTAATATATGGACCATATTGACCCTTCATAATTCTAACTGGTTTTTTATCTTCAGGATGTTCACCCAGATCTTTTATCATTGAAGATGATATTCTACCTGGTTTAGCTTCAGCTATTAATGTTATTGCTCTATTAAGTCCTATAGAAAATATTTCTTCAACATTATCTAAACGTGCTGATTTATTTTCACATTTCAAATAAGGACCAAATCTTCCTGAATTTAAAAATATTTCTTTTTCATTTTCTGGGTTTATTCCTAAACTTTTAGGTAAAGAGCATAAAAACTTTGCTTTATCTAAATCTACTGATTCTATAGAAATACCTTTAGGTATTGAAACATTTTTTAAATTATTATTTTCTTTTTCTTTTTTTTTCTTATTTTTTTTAATTTTCTTAACTTCTTCGTTTGCATTTTCAGGTATTATTTCATATTGAATGTATGGACCAAATCTTCCAACTTTTAAGTACATGTCATTACCGTTTTCATGTTTACCTATTAATTTTGGCTCAGCTAATTGTGATTGTTGTGCAGCTTTAGTTTTTGATAAAGGTCTAGTAAACTTACATTCTGGATAGTTAGAACAGCCAATAAAAGCACCTCCACGAAAACTATTCTTTAAGCTTAATAGCCCATTCGCGCAAAGCTTGCATTTTCTATCAATATTACCTTTACTATCTTTTTCAAAGACTAACGTTCCGAGACTATCATTTAACAAATCCAAAACTTCTCTTGTTCTTTTTTCCTTAACTTCAGAAACATTTTTATTAAAATCTTTCCAAAACATTTCTAAGACTTTAATCCATTTTTCTTTACCAGAAGTTATATCGTCTAGTTGATTTTCCAATCCAGCTGTAAAATTATAATCCACATATTTAGAGAACAGTTTTTCTAAAAAAGCAGTTATTAATTTACCTCTGTCAGTTGGGTGGAATCTTTTATTTACGGTTTCAACATAGCCTCTAGTTGATATAACTGAAATAATACTTGCATATGTAGAAGGTCTTCCAATTCCTAATTCTTCAAGTTTTTTTACTAAACTCGCTTCTGAATATCTAGGAGGTGGTTGTGTAAAATGTTGTTCATCAATTAAATTAACTATATTAACAGGTCCTTTTGACATTTCAGGCAAAATACTTTCACCATCTTCTTTCTTTGGATCTTTATAAACTTTTAAGTATCCATCAAATTTAATTACTGACCCGCTAGTTTTAAAAACAGTTCCTCTATCATCAGATGTAATTGTAATTGTATTTCTATCAAATTGCGCTGGTTTTATTTGAGATGATAGTGCTCTACTCCAAATAAGATCATATACTTTATATTGATCAGGACTTAGATATTTTTTTAATTTATCTGGTGATCTAAAGATATCAGTAGGTCGTATTGCTTCGTGTGCTTCTTGAGCATTCTTAGCTTTTTTACCCGAATAGTTTAAAGGATCTTTAGGAAGATATTCATTTCCATATGTTTTTTTAATAAAATTTCTAAAATTTGAAACGGCTTCTTGCGATATGTTTGTTCCGTCAGTTCTCATGTATGTAATTAAGCCTATAGTCTCACCTTCAATTTCAATACCCTGATAAAGTTTTTGAGCTATTTGCATTGTTCTGGAAGCTCCCAAGCCCAGTCTTCCCGAAGAAGTTTGTTGTAGAGTTGATGTAGTGAATGGACCCGAAGGATTTCTACTTATAATTTTTGATGATATATCAGAAATGTTAAATTTCATCTTGTTTATACGCTCAGAAGCTTGATTGATATCTTCTTTATTTTTAAAAGAAAATTTTTCAATTTTATTTCCTTCAAGTTGTGTAATATTTGATGTTATTTTATTATTACTATTGTCGTTAAAATTAACTTTCAAAGTCCAAAATTCTTTAGGTATAAATAATTCAATTTCATGTTCTCTTTCAGTGATTAATTTTAAAGCAACTGATTGGACACGACCTGCAGACTTTGATCCAGGAAGCTTGGTCCACAAAATCGGGGAAATATTAAAGCCAACCAAATAGTCCAATGCTCTTCTTGCCATATAAGCATCAACTAACAGTGGTTCTATTTGTCTTGGATTATCAATTCCATAGGTAACTGCTTTTTTTGTAATCTCATTAAAAACAACTCTCTCAACAAGTTTGTCTTTAAGTAATTTCTTTTCATTTAAAAATTCTTTAACATGCCAAGCAATAGCTTCTCCCTCCCTATCTGGGTCGGTTGCTAGAATAATTTTTGATGAGTCTTTAGCTGCCTCAGTAATATCTTTTAAATATTTTTTAGAAAAAGAGTCAATCTCCCATAACATTTGGAAGTTATTTTCGGGATCTACTGAACCATTTTTAGAAGGTAAGTCACGTATATGTCCATAACTTGCTAATACTTTATAATCTTTGCCAAGGTACTTATTAATTGTTTTGGCTTTAGCAGGACTTTCTACAATTACTAGGTTCATTTGATTTCCCTTGAAACGTTAGTGTCAAAAAAAATTTGTTTTGTCAAACTTTGGTTTTTGATTGACTAAATTAGTGGCCTTTTATCTATATTTTTATTTTTGGTTCGGATTTGTTTTTTAAGTTATAAATATTTTTTCTGTGTGTAAAAATTATTAATATCAAGAAAACAAATAAAATAAAGGAAAAATTTAAATTTCTTATTTGATAGTCAAGACTTTGATTAGTCATGTTTAAAATAATTGGATAAAATGTTTCTCTAACAGCATTAACTATAAATACAGTTAGTGATGCAAACATTGATGATAAAGATGAGTATCTAAATACTAATGAAACAACCAGCCAACTGAATATAAATAAAAGACCTAGCTGTATAGATAAAGCAAACAAAATTCCAAGATATGTAGCTACTCCTTTTCCGCCTTTAAATCTTAACCAAATTGGAAAAACATGTCCTAAAAAAGTTGCTAAACAAGAAATATTAATAAATTCAGGAAAATATTTACTTACAATTAATACTGGCAGATAGCCTTTTAAAATATCTAACAACAATGTTAAGAAAGCTAAAAATTTCTTTCCCGTCCTTAATACATTTGTGGCACCTATATTTCCTGAACCAATATTTCTAATATCTTTACCGCTAATACTTTTAGTTACTATTAAACCATAAGGTACAGATCCAGAAATATATGAAAATAAAACAATTAATATAATTTCCATTTTGATTAGTTTCTTTCAAAAGCTAATTCGCCTTTAATGAAAGTTTTTATGACTTGACCTTGTAATCTTCTGCTTTCTATTGGAGTATTTTTCGACTTTGATTTTAATTTATTTTTATCGACTTTCCATGCTTTATTAATATCAAATACACATAAATCTGCATTTTTGCCTTTTTCAAGTGAACCTTTATCAATTTTAAGAATTTTTGCAGGGTTAAAAGTAAGAGATGCGACAAGTTTTTTGAGATTTATTGATTTATTGTGAAAAAGTTCTAAAGCTAATGGCAGCATAGTTTCAACACCCGTTGCACCAGTTGCAGCCTGAGAGAAAGTTAATCTTTTCGATTCTTCGTCCTCAGGTTTATGATCAGACACAATAACATCAATAATACCATCATTAACGGCTTCTACTAATGTTTGTCTATCGTTCTCAGTTCTTAGTGGTGGAGATAATTTTAAAAAAGTTTTAAAGTCACCTATATCATTTTCATTTAGCGACAAATTATTAATAGAAACACCGGTAGTAAAAATTTTACCTTCGTTTTTAGCTTTTTTAATAACAGAAACGGTTTTTGCAGAAGATATTTGTGAAATATGATATCTGCAAAAATACTCTTCAAGTAGAGACAAGTCTCTCTCAACAATAATTTTTTCTGCTAGGAAAGGTAAACCTTTCAGACCTAATCTAGTAGATATTTCACCTTCATTAATCAGGCCACCATCAGATAACACATTATCTTGAGCATGTTGCATTATTAAAGATTCAGATTGACTAGCAAAATTCATTATTCTCAACATAACTTGAGGATCTTGTACGGTTTTTGTACCATCAGTAAAAGCAATTATTCCTTTTCTTTTAAGAAGGCCAAACTCAGTCATCTGTTTACCCTCAGCATTTTTTGTTAGTGATGCAGCAGGAAAAATATTAATTCTTGATTTATCTCTACCTCTTCTTTTTAAAAAATCCACCATTGAAACATTGTCGATAACTGGTGATGTATTAGGCATAGAAACTACTGATGTTACACCACCAGATAAAGCAGCATTACTTAGTGTTCTAAAATTTTCTTTGTATTCATACCCTGGTTCACCAACAAAAACTCTCATGTCAACTAATCCAGGAAAAATATACCTTCCCTTTAAATCAATTGGTTTATCTCTACTTGGTAAATTATTTATATTTACTTTTTTGCCTATGGCTTCAATCTTTCCATCCTCACTTATTATAAGACCTCCATTTTCATTTATTGAGTTGTGTGGGTCGATTATATTAGCATTTATAAAATATTGTTTTTTCAT
>MDTG01099319.1_pt1 | contig 12030 bp, 13 predicted proteins | sample 811421 | NCBI WGS metagenome assembly MDTG01 (sample SAMN05326645, study PRJNA326480) | marine metagenome | isolation source: seawater | place: Pacific Ocean: South East | collected 2011 | reverse complement strand
TGCAGGAGTTTTAGTTTTTGGTATAGAAAAAGTCACAGAAGCACTTGGATTATTTAGCGAAGAAGTTGAAGATAATACTGAAAAGCAAAATGCATATAATGACTCATTAAAAGAATTTGACAGACAGTTAAGAGATCAGAAAGCATCAATTGCAGAAGCCTTTAAAACTGAAACAATCGAAGAAGTTACCACTGCAACAAAAGATATGACACTTGCAATGTCACTATTTGATGAAGAGCTAAATCAACAAAAGCAGTCTTTGGCTGATATAGATAAAGAATATTTAAAAATAATTGAGTCTCTTGGTTTATTAAATGATGCACAGATAAAAACAATGAATGGGTTTGATGCACAGAAAGCGGCATCAAGGGAAGCACATAACACAGAGTCACAAACAGCAGAAGAAGCAGCAAATAAAAATCTAGAAGCCTTTAAAAAAGGTGAGTTTGGCAAGATCAATATGAAAAAATTGACCGACAAACAACTAGGTCAGATGGGTAGAGCCGCACTACAAGAAGGTGCTAAGATGAACAAAGAAATGTTCAGATTGAACCAAGCATTAATGATCGGTGAAGCCATAATGAATACTGCCGCTGGTGTTACAAAAGCATTATCTCAAGGTGGTATGTTTGGAATACCAATGGCAATAGCGATAGGTGCCATGGGTGCTATTCAAGTTGCAACAATTGCGGCTCAACAACCACCAGCAATGTTTGGTGGTAATAGACAGCAAGGGACACCATTCTTGGTGGGAGAAAAAGGTCCAGAATTATTTACACCTGCCTCAGCAGGATCAGTTACACCAAATAATCAGTTATCTCAAAATATGGGAACAAATAATTTTAATTTTAGTATTAACGCAGTAGATGTTACTGGCATTGAAGAATTGCTTAGCGATAACAGGTCAACAATTGTAAACCTAATTAATTCAGCATTAAATGATCAAGGAAAAGAGGCATTAATATAATGAGTGGCACATACCCATCATCACCTACATTTCAATCACTTGGATTTGGAAGTGAACAAAAAACAAAAATATCAACTACTGATAGCGGTAAACAGTTTACTGCTCAAGTTGATAGTCAAAGATGGAAGTTTAAAGCATCCTATCCACCAATGAGAAGAAGCGAATTTCAACCAATATTTGCTTTTATAATAAAACAAAGATCACAAAAAGAAACATTCCAAATAGTGATGCCAGAAATAAGCACAATAAAGGGAACTGTTTCAAGTATTGTTGCAACTAAATTAGCAGCAAGTGCTGGAGCAACTTCTGTGTCATTGAAGAATGTGACAGGAACATTTAAAGCTGGAGACTTAATAAAATTTAACTCACATAATAAAGTTTATATGATTATGGCAGATGCAACTGGAGATGGAAGTAACGAAGCATCAATAACATTAGAACCACCTTTAAGAGAAGCAATTTTGGCTGATGATACAGTCATATATACTAATGTTCCGTTTACGGTAAGATTAACAAACGATTTACAAGAATTTGTTACAAAAGAACTTGATTTTTATAGGTTTGAAGTAGATTTTATTGAGGCTTTATAATGCCAAGAGGTTTAACTACAATTTTACAAACAGAAATTGCTAAACAAGATTTAAACCCAATTGTTCTTGTTCAATTTTTATTTCCGACAGAACAAAGAATTACAAACCATTATAAAGATTTAGAAGTTGGAGAAAGATGGGACGACAGTTTAGGAAATTGGGACGACAGACAAAGTAATTTTGATGCAACAAGAACATATACATCAAGTTCTCATTTATTAAGCATATCGGCAAAGACAGAAAGCTCAACAATTAATGTTAACAATTTTACTATTCAATTATCTGCTGTTGACAATGCATTTACAGCAATACTACTAAACAATAATGTTTCAAATGATTTAGTTACTGTTGATATTGGATTTATTGATGACAACCAACAACTTATAGATACATTTAATTATTCAAAGGGATTTGTAGATAATTTTAACATAGATACAGAAAAGGGAATAATTAACATTATCTGTAGTTCACACTTTGGTGATTTCAGCAGAATTGCTGGAAGAAAGACCAACGAAGGTAGTCACGGAAGATTTTTTGATGGGGATACTAAAAGTTTTGAATTTTCAGCACAAACAATCAAAGACCTTAAATGGGGTAGAGTATAATGGGTATTTTCAGTAAAATATTTAGAGGTATTACAAGTGTTGTTACTGATATAATTAGTTGGATATTACCTATTCCTGAAGTGCCAGGTATGCCTGAACAAAATGCTTTTGAAAAAGGCATTTTAGTCAATAAACAATCAAATAATGCTTCAATACCCATAGTTTATGGTACAAGATTATTGGGAGGAACAAGAACATTTATTGAGGTTGAGGGAAATACCAATCAATATTTATATATTTGCTTAGTATTGTGTGAAGGAGAAATAAATGGAATAAACAAAATAAGAGTTGATGACTCAGATGTTACGTTTACTGGATCTTTTGCACATGGTGTACAAAATACTTCAAATGACTCAAGATTTGGAAGTAATATTAAAGTACAACCTTTTTTTGGCACTGATAATCAAGTACAATCATCATTATTAAATGAAGATCAAACATGGAATACACTTACAAATAGAAAATTAAAAGGAGTAGCATATTTAGCTATAAGACTTGAATGGGACAGAGATATATTTGGAGGTATACCAAAAATTCAAGCAGAGATAGAAGGTAAAAAAATCCTTACTATTGGTGATGATATTATTCTAAGTTCAACAAAAACATTTTCAAACAATCCTGCCTTTTGTTTATTAGATTATTTAATGAATGATAGATACGGAAAAGGAATAACAATTGAAGAACTAGACCTTCAAAGTTTTTATGATGCTTCAAAAATTGCTGACCAAGAAGTTTTACCATTTAGTGGTGCTAGTGTTATACCTCAATTTAGTTTAAATGTGGTTCTAGATACAGATAAAAAGATTTTAGATAATGTTAAATTAATACTCAGAGGCATGAGAGGATTTTTGCCTTACTCAGATGGACTTTACAGATTAATAATTGAAACAACAGGATCATCAGTTTTTTCTTTAAATTCTGACAATATTATTGGTGGTGTAAAATTAATAAGTGAAAAGAAAAATACAAAATATAATCGTATTAATGTTGACTATATTTCGCCTGAAAAAAACTACGAAAGAGATACAGTTGTATTTCCTGAAACTGACTCTGCTCATCAAACTCTTAAAGCTGCAGATGGTGGTTTTTTACAAGAGTTAAATCTTGATCTTAATATGATAACCAATACTTATCAGGCTTTACAATTTGCTAAAGTAGTTTTAAACAGAAGTAGAAACCAACTTACAATTCAATGTAAGGTCAATCATCAAGCAATAAATTTAGCTATTGGCGATATTGTAGATTTAACAGATGCTTTACTTGGTATGTCTGGAAAACCATTTAGGGTGATTGGATTAGCTTTAAATTTTGATTATACTGTTCAATTAACTTTATCAGAACATCAAGAGTCATGGTATATATTTGATCCAAAACAACAAGTTGCAGTAATTCCTGATACAACGTTTCCTGATCCCTTTAGTATTTTACCACCAGCTGGTGTTACATTATCAGACGAACTTATAGCTTATAATGATGGTACTGTAATTGTCGCATTAAATATTTCAATTACCGCATCTCCTGACAATTTTGTCGATGAATACCAAGTTGAATATAAAAAATCTTCTGAAAGTGATTTCAAGGTTCACGCAAAAGGTAGTGAGTTAAAACAAAGAGTTCTAAATGTTATAGACCAAGAAAGATACGATGTAAGAGTTAAGGCGATAAATAGTATAGGTGTTTCATCAACATACGTCTCCTCATTAAATTATCTGGTTTTAGGTGCAGTTGCACCACCTTCAGATGTTACAGAGTTTGCAGTAAATATTGTTGGATCAGAGGCACATTTAGGGTGGGAGCAGATCCCAGATTTAGATTTGGCTTTTTACCAAATTAGATATTCAACTGTTTTACAAAATGCAACGTGGGAAAGTTCAGTATCACTTGTTGAAAAAGTATCAAGACCAGCAACAACAATAAGTGTACCTGCATTAAAGGGAACATATCTAATTAAAGCATTTGATAAACTTGGAAACGCAAGTGTAAACGCAACAACAATTAACACAAATATCAGTAAGATAGGAAATTTTAACGCTGTTGCCACTCAACAAGAAGACCCAAACTTTACTGGAAATAAAACAAACTGTAGTGTTGTTAATGGTACATTAAAACTTGATGACTTTAATCAAAATGCAACATATGAATTTTCTCAAGTTATTGACATAGGAGCTAGTTTTACAAGTAGAGTTACTGCAGTTTTAGAGCAATTTGCATCAGATCCCACAATTTTATTTGATGCTGGCAGAGGGTTTACAAATTTTGATGATGTTCCTACTAATATTTTATTTGATGGAACTGTTCCCCAAGGCTCAAAAGCAATATTACAAATAGCGGTTTCTAATGATAATGTAACTTATTCTCCATTTAAAAATTTCGTAATTGGTGACTATACTGCTAGATTTTTTAAATTTAGATTGTTATTATCGTCAAGAGATGCAAGTTCAATTCCAGTTGTCACAACATGTAAAGCGATTATAGATATGGAAGATCGCTTGATAACTGATAATGACGTTGCAAGTGGTTCAGGAGTTAAATCAATTACATTTACAACACCGTTCAAATCAACTACATATGCATTAGGTATAGCGGCACAAAATATGACAAGTGGTGATTTCTACGAAATAAGCAATAAAACAGCCAGTGGCTTTGACATTGTTTTTAAGAATAGCAGTAGCGGTATTGTAAATAAAACATTCGACTTTATAGCAAAAGGATTTTAAAATATGGCACAACACGATTATATAATTTCAAACCAAACTTTTCCGTCATACAGAAACGATCACAATAACAGTTTATCTGCGATCGTAAGTAATAACTCAGGTACATCTACTCCATCAACAACATATGCTTATCAATGGTGGTATGACCAAACCAATAATATTCTCAAAATAAGAAATGCCGATAATGATGCATGGATTAATTTTGCTACATTTGACCAAACAAATGATAGATTTTCTTTAACAGTTCACGATATATCTGCAACTGGTGCTGGATTAATACCGCAAGGTACAATAATGTTATTTCAACAAACATCAGCTCCAGTTGGTTGGACTAAATTGACAACTCAGAATAATAAAGCATTGAGAGTAGTATCTGGAAGTGCTGGAACTGGAGGTTCAACATCATTTACAAGTGCATTTAACAGTGATCAAACTGTAAGCGGAACGACTGGAGGCTCTACTGTTACAATCACTGGGAGTGTTGGATCACACACATTGACAATCAGTGAAATACCAAGCCACTCACACTTTACTCTTAATAGCGGAAATGGGTTTCCTAATACTGTACAAGCTAATGGTGCATTAACAAAAACAACCAATTCAAATGGTGGTGCAGGAAACAACGATTATAATTCTTTTGGTGTTTCTGCACAAGCTGATCAGTCACCATCACAATCTATCGGCGGTAGTCAAGGTCATACACACAATGTAGGAAGTTTATCAGGAAGCTCTCATACACATGGGTTTAGCACAACCTTTAACCAAGATGTACAATATGTTGATATTATATTAGCACAAAAAAGTTAAATGAAATTAGAAGTAAAACCAAATTGCCCTTTAAATAATTTCAAACCTTGCAAAAAATTTGACTGTGCATGGTTTATTCAGATTAGAGGTACTAATCCCCAGACAGGAGAGGCAGCAGACGAATTTGGTTGTGCAGTTTCATATTTGCCTATGTTGATGATAGAAAATTCACAACAAACAAGACAAAGTGGTGCAGCAATCGAAAGTTTTAGAAATGAGATGGTAAAAGCTAATGAAAACTCATTTAATTTATTATTTAATAACACAATAATGCAATTAGACAAAAAAGGACAGAACAATGGCTCAAGATCCAAGTAACGCAGGCGGAAGCAGTTACAGTTTAGATAATGTAACATTTCCAGTAGGAAGAAGTAAAATTCAATCAATATTTAACGCAGTAAGAAGTACCAATAAAGGTAACTCAGCACCAGATTTAGTAGCTGGTCAATTTTGGATTGATGACTCAGGTGGAGCTACTTGGGTTATGAATTTTTACGATGGTTCTAATAATATAACATTTGCAACATTTGATACTAATAATAACACCGTTAACTTTTCAGACTCTGCACAAGATATAATTACTGATACGACACCACAACTTGGAGGAAATTTAGATGTGAATGGTAATTCAATTATTTCTGCTTCAAATGGTAATATTGCAATTACTCCCAATGGATCAGGTAAAGTAATACTTGATGGATTATCTCACCCAACATCTGACGGAAGCAACGGACAATTTCTAAAAACTGACGGATCAGGAAATCTATCTTTTCAAACAGTAATATCGGATTTAGTTGGAGATACTTCACCGCAATTAGGAGGAGACTTAGATTTAAACTCAAATGACATAACTGGTACTGGTAATATAAATATTACTGGTGGAGTCACAATGTCTGGAGACCTTACTGTTAATGGTACTACAACGACAATCAATTCAACAACACTTACGGTAGATGACAAAAATATAGTTTTAGCTAGTGGTGCGGCTGATAGCAATGCTGCAGACGGATCAGGCTTAACTGTTGATGGTGCTAATGCTACATTTACATATACCCATTCTGGAACTAAATGGAATGTAAATAAAGACTTTGATGTTACTGGTAATATAATTGTATCTGGAACAGTAGACGGTAGAGATTTACAGACAGACGGTACTAAACTTGATGGCATTGAGGCTTCTGCAACTGCTGATCAAACTGCAAGTGAAATCCGTACACTTGTGGAAAGTGCTACTGATTCCAATGTTTTTACTGATGCTGACCACACAAAACTAAACGGAATAGAGACATCAGCAACTGCAGACCAGACTGGGGCAGAAATTAAATCCGCTTATGAAGGAGAGGCCGATACTAATGCTCTTACAGATGCATTACTGACTAAATTAAATGGGATAGAAACAAGTGCAGATGTGACAGATGCAACTAATGTTGATGCGGCAGGTGCAATTATGAATTCAGATGTTGCAACTAAAGGTCAACTTATTGTTGGAGATGGCACAGGAGATCCCACTATCTTATCTGTTGGTACTGATGGATTATACCTAAAAGCTGATAGTAGTGCGGCTTCTGGTGTTGCATGGGCAACTGTGGCTGGAGGCGGATCTTCAGTTGGTGGTGCTAACGGAGTTGATTTTGACGATGATGTAAAAGCAAGGTTTGGTACTGGAAACGATTTAGAAATATTCCATCAATCATCAGACAATGCATCTGTAATATCTGAGTCTGGTGCTGGTGCTTTAGAAATAAGAGCTTCAAACTTAGCTCTAAATAATGCTGGTAACACAGCAAGCTATATAAACTGTACTGACGGAGGTGGTGTACAACTTTACAATAATGGAACTGAAATTGCTAAAACAACTGGAAATGGTTTTGAAATCCCAGCAGACAATTTAGAATTAAGAATTGGTGCTAGTGCAGATTTAAAACTCTATCACGATGGCAACCACTCAGTAGTACAAGATGCAGGTACAGGACACTTACAACTATCTGGAGACACAGTAACTATAACTAAAGCAGATAGGTCAGGCACACTAGCTCAATTTACAGATGGTGGTGGAGTAGACCTTTATCACAATGCTAATCTTACAGCACAAACAACTGCTAGCTCTTGGGTTGTAAAAGCAGCCAAGGACTTACGATTAGAAGCTGGAACTTGGACTGGTGAAACATCAGGTAAAATACAAAGACATTCAAATCATATGTATTTTCAAATACCAGATGCAGGAACTTATATATATAGAAATCAAAGTGGCTCAGAAAAATTAACTATTGAGGCTTCAAACGGAAATTTAGTGAGTCAGGGCAACATAACTGCATTCTCAGATATTCGTCTTAAAGAAGATATTAAAACAATAGACAATGCTTTAGACAAAGTTTCTAAACTTAGAGGTGTTGAATACACACGAAAAGAAACAAAAGAAAGAGAGATAGGTGTTATTGCTCAAGAGGTAAAAGAAATCATACCAGAACTTGTTGATGTAAAAGAGAATACAGATAGTTTGGGTGAAGGTATGTTAGATATTCATGTAATGAAATATCAAAATACTGTTGGTTTACTTATTGAAGCAATCAAAGAATTAAAGGCTGAAATAGAAGAATTAAAAAAGGATAAATAATGACCTTACAGAGCAGTGGTGCAATTTCTATGAATGACCTTGTAGGAGAATTTGGAGGGAGTGGCCAAGCACGACTTGATGAATATTATAGAGATATAAATAATCAGGGAGGAGCAGTTCCCAATCATGCAAACACAGCAAATATACCTAGTAGCGGTACAATTTCTTTGTCAAATTTTTATGGAGCTTCAGTAAATCCTCCAAACGATAATCAAATAACATTTAATAAAGCTACACATACTGTTGTAGGTTCAAAATTTAACGATGTAATTCATGGAGTAGATACAACACACTCTCCAGTAATTGGAAGTTTTAGTGATTCATCATTCACTAATTCATCAGGAAACACAACTTTTACAATGACTGCTTTTTTTCATACTATTACCACTCTTGCTAGCACTGCATCAGTATACATTTCAGGTAATTACAATAACCAAACATGGAACAATGTTACAGGTTACACTGGTGCTTGTAAACAAGGCTCAACTTTAGTAACAAATGTTGGTTTAAGCACAGGTTTTTTTAATTCAAATACTGGTAGTACACAATTTATTGCTTCTATTCAAAGCACAATGCCTACTGGTACTGTAACAATAACTCTTAGTTAATATGATTTTAGAGTACGAAAAAAAACAATCTATATATTTAGAGAATGGTTGTAAACATATAGTTAATGGTGTTATTCGTTTTGATGATTTAATTGAGACTAAATATGTTCCAACAAACTTTTCTGCTAAAACTAGGTATTTTTATTTGAGAGATAAACATATTGATTGGGATAGAAAACATATGGAAATTGAAAAACAGTTTCATAAAGAATGGCTAGAAGAATTAGGTTATAATACACAAGAATACATTGTTAATTTTACAACACATGAAATTGTTTTAAATAGGGATACACGTTCTACTGATGAAAAAGTTATGACTTATGAAGATCCAGAAGAAAGTACTAAAATATGACAATTAATTTTACAACTGATTTTAAATTTATTGAACAACTTGATGATAATTTACAATTGTCTTTTGTTTATCATGAGCACAACCCAGAAAAAAATAAAACTGGAGCATTGATGCAAAGAGACTCTAAAGAAGACAGAGTTCACATGGATCTAAAAACAGTGCATCCTGATAGTGACAAGATATGTATTAATGGTATGACATATATACTTATTAAGGGAAAGATAAAAGCTATTTGGAAATGGAACGATGATGACGGTATCACTGAAGATGATTTAAAAGTTTTTAAAAGTTATCACGAAAACTTAACTTGCAAAGAATGTTTTACTAACATTAGTTATGATTTAGAACAAAAAGAATTTATAATTGATATTGAATGGAAACCCACTTTTACAGAATGGGAAGACCAGCCATGTATTTATGATATTGACAGCTACTTTGCTAGTATTGAGTTTATGTCTGATGATGTTGAGCTTATATGTGTTATGAGAAGAAATAATGTCACTGACTGGCAAGTTAAACAAATTGACCTACTGCCTGATCAAGAAATAACAGTTAATAAATCTGGAACTGATTGCTATGTTATAAACACTAACGACATTTTAATTAATGACACAGTTGCATATGAAAGAATAAAAGGTGTTATGCTTACAAGTGATTCAGCTAAATACAAAAATACAAGTCTATCACCACAAAAGATATTGAAATTTTATAAATGAAATATTTAAAATTTTTATTTTACTATTTAAAGAGTAAGAATGTTGAAACAGATCCAAGTGTAGATGTATTACTAGAAATAATAAAAGAGCTAGATAACAAGTCAGATAAAATAAACATTTCTAAATTTGAGAAACACCCAATTTCAAAAAAACTTTATAAAGAAAAACAGCATTTATTAGATTATATTAAAACACACAAGTTTAAAAAAGGCACATTTGGTTATGATTTGCAAAAATTTTGGTCAATACAAAGTGTCGATTTATTAAAAGAGTATGCATCTAAAGTAAAACACAAAAACAAAGACAGAAAAAGGTTTGGTGATTTATTCTGGATCCAGCATGATATTATACATTTTTTAAATGGATATAACACTACACCTTTAGCAGAAGTTGCTGTTTTGTCTTTTACTTTAGCCCAAGAAAAAAGATCAAGTTTTATTTTGTTTATACTTGCTGGTTGGATTGTAAGTTTTAAACATGGTTTTATCAATGCAATTCGTTATCCCAGAATATGTTTTGAAGCATATAAGAGAGGTAAAAAATCAAAATGGTTTATGACTATAGATTGGAGAAAGCATTTAGATAAAACAACATACGAAGTAAAAAAAATAGTTAATTTAGAAAAAGAGCCTATAATCTGGAATAAATTTTTAAATGAATATATGCGATTACATAATCATTTAAAAAAGAAAGCTGTATAATGACATCACAATCACAAAAAAATAGTGAAACACTTATTCGTTTAGAAGCAAGAATTGACGCAATAGAAAACAATCACTTACGACATATAGAAATAGATATATCAGAGATAAAAGCAAATTTAAAAAACCTTTGGAAAGTTATTGGGATTTTATGCTTTATGTTTACTATTGTTTTTGCTGAAACAGTTAAATCATTCATTGACATTATAACTCTTTAAGGAGTACTTATGGAAAAATGTATCTTGGTCATTAGCGACCAACACATTCCACATCATCACATAGATATGCTGGAATTTTTAAAAGCAATTAAAAAAAAATATAAACCAACACGTATACTTAACATTGGCGATGAGATAGATGGTCATGCTATTTCTTTTCATAATCCTAATCCTGATCTTGCTAGTGCTGGCGACGAATTAAGAAAATCTTTAGCAACAATACATGAATTAGAAAAGATTTTTCCAAAGATGGATTTGGTTCATAGCAATCATGGTAGCTTAATATTTAGAAAAGCACTAGCACATGGATTACCAAAAGCATTTATTCGTGAATATAATGAATTTTTAGAAGTTGGAAAAGGTTGGAAATGGCACGAAGATATTGTAATCAAAGCCAGTAACGGACAAGATATATACTTTTGTCATGGCAAGACTGCTAATATTTTAAAGTTAGGCCAACAATATGGAATGAATGTTGTACAAGGTCACTACCACACAAAGTTTAACATTCAGTATTGGGGTAATCCAAACGCTTTGCACTGGGGACTTCAAGTTGGTTGCCTTATAGATAAAGATAGCCTTGCTTATGAATATAATAAATTATTTAAAGATAGACCAATAATTGGTACAGGAATTATTATAGAGGGTTTGCCTTATCTACTACCAATGGTCTTGAATAAAGGTGGAAGATGGAATAAAGTTGTACCATGATGTCAGCTTACAAAAAACAAATTGGCGGAAAACACTATAAAGATCATAAAATACAACCTTATGAATTTATACAAGCCAACGATTTGAACTACTTACAAGGTGTAATTATAAAATATATAGTACGATATAAAGATAAAAATGGTATTGAAGATTTACAAAAAATCATACATTATTGCGAATTAGAAATTGAAAGACTTAATGGAAACAAACAGACTTATATCGAGAAATATCCGATTGCTTATTGACGATTGGAGAGCCTTTTGTATTTTAGGATTTACACCTACACACACAGGATTACTTCCTCAATATTTACGCATTTATATAAAACCTTATGATCAGTTAGTAGACAGAGAAGCGAAAGCTCATGCAATATCTATTACCAAAAATTTAGAAAAAGGTGAAACATTTGAAAGTATTATTGAAG
>MDTG01056849.1_pt1 | contig 12030 bp, 7 predicted proteins | sample 811421 | NCBI WGS metagenome assembly MDTG01 (sample SAMN05326645, study PRJNA326480) | marine metagenome | isolation source: seawater | place: Pacific Ocean: South East | collected 2011 | reverse complement strand
GAAAATCACCTCCGTGGCCTTCTTGGCCATCGACACGGTTGGCGACCGAAGCGCTGTGCTTTTGGACGTTTATTCAAACACTCCAGAAGGGCCGTGGTCTGAAGACAGAAGCCCACAGGGAGCCTACGCTTTCAGCGGAAAGGACGCCCAAGGCACCCCAGGCACCGGAACCGCTGACAACCTGATCATGTTGACCATGGACCAAGGCGGCGACATCAATTGGGCCGCTGTCTCCGTGAAGCTCGCGATTGACGACGCAGCTCCAGTCACCTGCGACAACCCAGGCGTTGAAGGCACCGGTGTGTGCAGCCTCGTCGAGTTTGGTAACACGGACGACCAAGTTTGGTCAGTTGGTGACGGCGTGACCGTCGTCGAGAACGGACAGAATCTCTGCGGAGGCAGCTGTCTCATCGACGTCACCATCACGGACACCCGTGAAGGCAAGGTCATCGACACCACCAACGACGTCGTTGCTGAGTGATCTCGATCGCTGAGTAGCCACACCATCCAGGTTTCACACCTGTACAACGCGCCTCCGGCGGCCAAGGCCGCCGGAGGGGCCTTTTCTTCAATCTTCTAAACTCATCAACCGTTCACGCACGTCGGTGTGCTGTTCCCACATGTGGAGGGAACGTCCGGTTGCAGTCGTGATCAACGAGCGCCCGAGTATCTCCATGCTGGCCAGCCACTGGCCGGGCAGAGACAGCGGGCCGTTTGATTTGCCTTGACGGCCCCGCCACCACAGCATCGTGCAGGCAGCCTCCAACATGCAGAACCCGAGATGAACACTGTTGGCAAGCGTGAACGTTGCCGGCCATCCGTACAGTGCAATGAACCCCCATCGAAGAACGGCGCTGATGAGGGCGACGGTCAACGCCAAAGGCGCCGTGATGTGAAAGTGATGCTGACGCCAAAAAATGCGTCCAAATACGCCTTGCCCTTTCGCTGTTGCTCGTTTTCGTTCACGGACCAGCAACCGTTGGAGCCCCTGTGCACGTCGCACTTTCTGCCGACGTTGACTTTTCCCGGATGTGGGTGCAGCGTCGGTGAAGGTGGCCAGAGGGTCGGTCAGAGTTCGCCATCCACGGCAGCGGATGGACGTCGCAATTTGTGCATCGTCAGCGTTGGCCGTTGGGTGGAGATCTTCAATCGCCAGACATGACGGGCGCCACATCATGCAGGAACCTTCCAAAAACGGGGTGCTGTCCACACAGGACTCAGCCACCCGCATGGCTTCCCAAGCTGAACGGTGAAGGCGCTCCTCCCGCCGTGCTTCCAAGCGCTTGGGGACCGCGCCAACGGCCCCGACGATGGGGTCGGCAAACCACTGCATCATCCGCTGGAGAACACCCGGTTCCATCATGGCATCGGCATCGGTCATGCACACCAGACCCTTAGCGGTCGTCCCGATGTGTTTGAGGGCCTGAATCACCGCTGCTGTTTTCCCTTTTCGTTCCGACATCTCAATGAATTCCGCAGACGCAAACGCATCCGGATGCTTTTCAAGCCAGACTTGCGCTCGACCGACCGTTTGGTCGGTGGATGCCGAGTCGACGATGAGGAGGTTGAAACTGAGGTTTTGAGCGGCGAGGTTGGCCAGTTTCTCATCGATCACCACGGCTTCGTTCCACACGGGCAGCAGCACCGTCAGCGGTTCAACATGACCTTCTCCTTTCGGTCCGTATCCGGTTTGATGATCGCGTTCCCAGCGATGCATGTCCCATCGGTGTTGCAGGAACGGTACGGCGGCGACAGCAAGAGCGACCCCCTCGATGGCGGCAGGGACCACGACCATGGCCTCCATCCGACATCGCTTCCCCTTAGGTTCTCCTCCATTCAGAGGTGCGACGAAGCGGTTTTGCCAACCACTTCATGACGGCGAAGGTGGTGGATGAGCCATGCGCAGGGTGCTTCACGTCGGACCATGCGACAGCCCTGGGGGCATGGCCACCGTCATGCGAACCCTCGCCGACCACCCTCCAGAAGGGTGGGAAGCCACGCTCTTGTCCTCGCACAGCGACGGTGGCCTGTGGGCAAAATGGCGCGCTTATCGGCGCGCGCGCCGCGAACTGAACCGCCGCTGCACAGATGCACCACAACGACCCGATGTGGTGCATGTTCACGTCGCTGCCGATTGGTCATGGCGTCGCAAAGCGCGTCTGATTGCGGTAGCCAGACGGGAGGGTGTCGCCGTGGTCGTTCACCTTCACTCGGGTCGATTCGATGCGTGGCTCGATGCAGGGGGTGCACGTCGGGTTGAGACCGTGAGGACAACCCTGACCTCTGCTGGCATTCAACCGGTTGTCCTTTCTGAGGTGTGGCGGCAGCGACTTGAACCTCGCATTGGCCCGTTGACCGCCATCGTCAACCCACTCCCGCCGTCATCGGCTCATCCAGCGCATGCACGAGACGAACACCATCTTCTCCTCTTGGGACGCAACGACCCTGTCAAGGGTCATGCCTTTGCGATCGAAGTGGCAGAACGATTGCGTCAGTCCCATCCATCCCTTCGCCTCACGATGACGGGTTGGGGCGAGGAGAACCGCCCTTGGATCAATTCTCCTGGTTGGGTTTCAAACGAACAAAAAGCCTCACTGCTCGCACGTGCAAGCGTTCTCCTCGTCCCGTCTGCCTACGAAGGCCAACCCATGGTGGCGCTTGAAGCCCTTTCCGCTGATCTACCCGTTTGCGTGAGCGACCGGGTGGCGGGTCTGCCCGATGCGGTGGCTTATGCACCTCACGATGACGTCGAAGCCTGGGTTTCAACCTTGGCCGCTCTGCTTGAACGACCAGGTTCGACCGGTGAACTTGCTGATTCTGTGGCGTCTCACGCCGTTGATGAGGTGCAAAAACAGTGGGCACTGGTTTACGATTCGCTGTGATGCAAATCGTCCAACACGCCCATCAACGCCTCGACCGAAATCGACCAGCCAAGGTTGCTCTCTGCGTACGTTCGTGCCGCGGCAGAGTGTTGGCGTTCCGTGCCCATGTGGCGGCGCAAAACCTCCAGACCGTCTGCATGAAAATCCTCCTGAGGAGCCAACGTAAACCAATCGCTTTCCACACCGGCGAGCCTGTGACCTTGATGATCGATGCCAAACACAGGCAGTCCTGACGCAAGGAATTCACTGCGTTTGAGCGGACTGGCCAGCATCCAGGCCGTCCGTTTTGGCATGGGCAACAAGCCGAGATGACACGATCCGAGCAGCGGTGCCAACTCTTCTTGCTTCATCGGTTTGTGAACATGAATGAAATCGTTCGCGTCCGCCAATCGTTCCAAAGCAGGGAGAAGATCCCCCTCACCGATGAACATCATGTCCACCTCAAGACCTTCACTCCGTGCTTTTTGGGCCAACATTGCGCACGCCAACAATCCACGGTGCCGGTCCAATCTCCCGTGGTAGACCATCGTGAACGTGGATTGCTTTTCCGCAGGTTCGAATCGGTTCAGATCCACACCGGCCTGAATCACCGTGGCTCGCTGATGTCCGGTTTTCTGCGCAACAAAGGCCTGATGTGCGGCAGAAACAACCAATCCAGGAGCATCCACACGTTTGGCCAGTTTCCACGCTTGCGACCACGACCTCCACTGCAAACGACCCAACAAACCAGGATCTGCCGGTGGGCTGCGGTCCATCAAGGCCCATGGGATACCTTTGTCCGAGAGGACAGGAACAATGTGCTGAGCAATGCGCCACTCAACCAACGCCACAGCGCGGTCGCTTACATCGGTTGACGACAGCCAAAACGCCATCATTTTCCCGAGCGTGCGTGCCTTGAAACCGAGACGTGCACGGTGAGTTAAGCCGACGTGGGTGAACGCTTGATTTTCAATGTTCACGCTTGCGTCTGAATTGACGTAGGTGATCAGCACATCATTTTTCAACAATCCAGCGATTAAAGCGCGTTGAGTGCATGAGCATAGATCGCTCATTGAGCGTCCAGTGAACCAGAGCAATTCCATGACGCTCACGTTCGGTTGAGAGCGTCCTCTATTTGACGCCGTATTCCACTCTCCAGGGAGATACTAGGTCTCCATGCGGTGTCCTTTTGAATTCGAGCACTCGAACCTACCGACCGAAGGATATCGCCAGTGCGGCCGTCGGTGTGTACCGGAGCAGGTCGATTTGTGGTTGGTGAGATTTCACTTAACACACCTTGGATTTTTTTGATGAGCTGCAGGAGGGAGACCTCAATACCTGTTGATAGGTTGTATACAGGAGCGTAAGCAGGATTCCATTTCTCTCTTGCCAACATCAAAACGGCGTTAACAACGTCATCAACATGGATGAAATCTCGTGTTTGATGGCCGTCCCCATAAATCATTGGCGCGTTTCCTTGTGTTGCTAGTTCAATGAATTTCGGAACAACTGCCGCATAGGCCCCGTCCGTTCTTTGCCCTGTCCCATACACGTTGAAAAAACGCAGGGCTATTGTTTCCATACCTTTCTGCCTCGCTTCTTTCATCATGTCTTCATTGATGTGTTTCGATTCTGCGTAGGGGGATTGAAAGGCCCCAGCATCTTCTTCTCTGAGCGGAAGAGTCTCGCATGATCCATAAACCGCAGCACTCGACGCCATGATAAAGCGTGAGACATCGTTGTCTCGACATGCTTTCAGAAGGCAAGCGGTACCTCCCACATTGATTGCGTAATTTTCGTCTGAATGGTCGACCGAATACGGAACAGAAACCTGTGCTGCAAGGTGAACCACAGCGTCACAGCCTCTCACGGCAGAATCAACCATTTTTGGGTCTCGTATATCACCGACCAACACATCTGCACCTTGATTTTTCAACCTCGTGCAAGTGGATTGCAAACCAGTGGAAAGGTTGTCCAGAACCCTCACTCTCCACCCCTGTTCAATTGCCAGTGAAGCGGTGCGCCCACCTATGAAACCTGCACCCCCAGTGATCAAGAGAGTTGGCATGCTATCCGTAATCGCAACCTGTTCATCATTTTTCGCTTGTCCATGCCAGAGTTCCTACCCATTGCATGGTGCTATCGAAATCCGCAGATATACAGGGGTTCGTGTTCATAATTCCGCATATCATTGCAGAAGATTCGGGACCGGTCTGATGGCTTTGGAAACGACCTTCAGATTGAAATTAATACAACATCTCCATAACCCCAATGCAGGACCATTTGTTCATGAGGTGGCCGTTCAAGAAAAACACCACCTCAAACAAGGACGAGGCACGACGCCACTACAACAGCAAAAATTACGACGAGGCAGAGCCTTTCCTCGAGGCAATGCTCAGTGATAATGCGAACGATTTGTGGGCGTTAGATGTCCTTTCGAGGTTGTTCATGAACACAGCTCGCCATGGAGAAGCCGTCGTCCTCATGCAACGAGCCATCGCCTCTAACCCAAAGCCAGAATATCTTCGACGTCTGATACACGCAGGATGCATAAGCGGCGATTGCTCAATCGTGATGCGCGCTGCCTCCCGAATCACTTGGACATCCACCGATGAAGAATTGCTCTCGAGGATGTTTGAGACATTTTGGCATGAGCAATCATGCAGGGCTTTTTTTCTCCAATCGAACTGGGACATGGACATCCCCTTTCCTATCTTTGTCCAAGCAAAAGAACATTTTGAATCTGGAGATGTTGAGGGAGGAATTGAACTCCTCAACTCGCTAATGTCTCGAGAGGTTGTGAACGAGTCGACGTTGATGTTTGCGCGACAGGTGTGTGAATCCCTCGGGCAGATAGAAATGGCTCATAATTTATGGGTGAATTATCTTGGAAAAATTGACGGTGAACTTTCCAAAAAACGTTCGCTGGCAAAGCGGCTGAAACACGCAAAACGATTTAATGAATCAGCACAAATTGCCTCTGTGGTCCTTCAGGAAGATCCAAACGACCTACAGATGTTGGAGATTTTGACTGAAATTGGGTATCGAACGAAAACGCCTCAGCTTGCTTTGGACGCTTACCACCGACTCAATGAATTGGGCGAGGTAAAATTGTATCACCTGCGGAGATTTGCTAACGCTGCAATCAACCATGGTTCAGTCCAAGACATCTTGCTTGCAAGCAAACGGTTGGTTGAGCTTGGTGTCGACGCAAAGGCAACAATACGTAATTCGTATCTAAAGTTATGTGAATTAGGTCAAAAGGAGGAAGCGGAACACCTCCTGGGACTCATCGAAGGCACTTTGCTTGAAACCGATTTAATGGCAGCGAGAATGCTGGAGGAAGGGGATGCGGCGAGTGCGCTTGACATACTTGATGGCGCTTTAGCCTCACATTCGGAGAGCATCTCTTTTTTGATGCGTAAAGGCATAGCTCTCGAGTCCATGGGGAAGTTGGAAGACGCAATCCGCATGTTTGAGCGGGTGTTGGAAATCAACAAAAATCATCAATCGGCATTGCAGCGAAGGCTGAAATGTGGAATTAAAATATGGTCCGAAGAAAAGTATTCGTTTGAAATTACGAAGGCAACTAAAGAATTTCCAAATAACCTAAATCATCAATTTGCCCGATTAAATTTTGTTTTGAGCGTTTTGAAGGACTTTGATTTGGCATTGGAAATTGTTCAAACCTGCTTAAACCATCACCCAAACAATCAGCGAAGTCAACTCTATTTTGCCTTGGTGAACTCCTGGCTGGGAAATCATCAAACAGCACGCAATACCATATCAAAATGCTTGGTCCGCTGGCCAGAATCCAACGATGTGTACATCACTGCCTCTCAAATCGAAAAAAATGCAGGACAAGCCCAAATGCAAATTAAGCACATCAACAACATGCTGGAATTACATGGCCTCGCTCCGGTGACATCCACATCACCAGTCAACGCCATAACGCCGCGATATCTTTCCACAGATGTGAGCAAGTTCGTGGACGATGACCGTCTTGTGTCCATTATCATGACTACGTACAAACGAGATCCATTGTTGGATTCAGCGATAGCTTCGATTCTCAATCAAACATACCGAAATGTTGAGCTGTTGATTGTCGATGACTGTTCACCTGATGATAATTTTACGTATCTTCAAACATTGAAGCAAACCGATGACCGAATTCGCGTGTTTCAAATGAATGAAAACGGGGGGACATATCTCGCAAAAAATTTCGGAATATCACAAGCAAATGGGACGTTCATAGGTTTCATGGACAGCGACGATTACTGTCATGCACAACGTATTGAGATGCAGGTTGATTCACTGAGCTCAAACCCTGAGGCGGTAGGAATTACTCACGATTATTTCAGAATCGACGAAAACTCTGATGTCGAATTCAGGGGAATTGGGGCTCTGAGAATGGCGTGTATTTCCCTACTCATACGGAGGGAGGTTGTGGACGAAATCGGATATTTTGATTCTCTTCGGGTTGGTGCAGATACGGAGTACATTGAGCGTATAGAGGCGTATTATGGAAACGAGCGACGATTACGAATGAGCGTACCTTCAATGTTCATGATGCTGCATAACAGTTCGTTGACAGGTGGAGGGCCGTTCCACATTTCTTGGCGTTCTGTGTCCGGACACAGATTGAATCATCACTGCTCGTTCCGATTATGGCACAAAAAAATCAAATCCGGAATCGCCTCACCTTACCTACCTCGAAGGTTGTCTATTCGTCCTTTCGAGGTTCCGGATGCGATGAAATCTAAACATCATGTTTGGGAAACGGGCATGCCCCTTTTTTCAGAGATGATAAGGAAACGAAACCACGATTGGTGGAAGGCAAAAAAACCAGTTTGGCAAAAGAAACTATCCCCGAAACTTGCCGGGCGAAGTTTCGTGGAGGATTTGGGGTTGAAGGTCCCAGTCTTGTATTGGGAGGGCAAGGAATGCCAAGACATACCTGAACTGGCACAATTGCCCCGTAACTTTGTCATTAAGCCGGAAAAGGGGTGGAACTCAAACAATGTCTATTGCATGAAGGACGGTATGGATATTTTGACTCACCAAGCGTATACAAGAGAGCATTTGGTTCGTGCACTATCAGAGGATGAGTTTATTCGTCAAAATCAACCAATAATCATGATTGAAGAACTGCTTGAACCAGAACCTAAACAACTCAGCGACGGTTTACCCCGGGACTTCAAATTCTATTGCTTTGGTGAAGAAATTGCGATGGTGCATGTGGCTTTGAGAAAATCTGAAGTTAACAAAAGCCTCAATGAACATCAATATTACGATGAAAATTTCAAGTTGATGCCAGGGAAGATCATGGAAAAAAGGGACCAAGGTCAAGATCCAATTCAGAGGCCAGATTGTTGGCAAGAAATGATTGAATCCGTGCGGACCATAGGAGCCGCTCTAGGAATGTACATGCGAATCGACATGTTCGCCACCAGCAGAGGGGCGGTTTTCGGAGAGTTTACCCCCACGCCTCATGGAGGAAACGGGTACACTGAATACGCCGACAAATACCTGGGTTCATTTTGGAATGGTGAGGAGGGGGTTCAATGATTGATTACGACTCTGATGACGTGATGGATGGAGATCATCAAGCCCACGAACACGAATCTCACACGCCAACTCAGCGGGATGGATTTTACCAACGTGAGAACAGGCGACTTCGGAATTCTGCTCCATTCAGACTGGGTGTTCTTCTGACAAACGCTGTTCAGAGACCTTGGAGGATTATTTTCCTTCCATTCACGGTTCCCTATCTTGTGTTTTGCATCGGCATGGAGCGAATTGGTAAACGCCCAATCCCCTACGGTGATGGGGAACATGAAGAAGCGCATCAACCTCGAAAGGATTCGATTGTCCTGTTTCCAACAAACGGCGTCGGGTTTGGCCATTTTACTCGAATGTACGCTCTTGCCAAGAGGTGGAAAAAGCGATTTCCATCATCTGAGGTGGTGTTTTTTACAACAATGCCGACCTTGCATCTGTTGTACAACGATGGATTTCCGACCTACCACCTTGCGGGTAGAAAAAAACACAAGAACATGACCACATCCGAATGGAATGCGATGGTGGAAGAGCAACTTTCACTCGTTTTTACCCAGCATCGCCCAACGATGTTTGTTTACGATGGAGCCTTTCCATATCGTGGTATGTTAAACGCGCTCAATGGGCAGCGCTCCCTCAAGAAAGTGTGGCTTCGACGAGGGATGTTCAAGAAAGGGAGCAATATACCCGTAGACTCAATTGAGCACTTCGATCTAATCGTGCGACCCGAGGACAGTGTTCCTCTGAAACCAACAGAAATTGGACACAGTGTAAAGACAATATCAGTTCCGCCAATGGTGCTTCTTGACCATGGAGAATTGATTCAACGAAACGATGCAAGAAAACGCCTCGGACTTGGGCTGGAAGAGAGAGTCGTGTACGTTCAGTTGGGTGCTGGCCAAATCAATGAAATTGGTTCTGAGGTGCGACTTACCATCGACGCCCTTCTCGCTCATGAGAATGTCAGCGTGGTGCTGGGTGAAAGCATGCTGGGGGAACGTCTTTCTGTGAACCTTGATCGGGTTGTCTTGCTTCGAGATTACCCTAATTCGGTGTACTTCAATGCCTTTGATGCCAGCGTACAAGCTGGAGGGTACAACTCGTACCACGAAATGAGGAAGTTCGGTATTCCTACCGTGTTTTACCCTAACATGGCGACTGGAATGGACGACCAGCTTGCTCGATGTCGCCAAGCGGAAGCGGAAGGATGGGGGTTGGTGGTTAGAGAGCGCACCAAATCCGCAATAGAAACCGCTGTCGCTGAATTGCTGTCAAGGCCACGCAACCCAGTTTCTGAACAGGAAAACGGTGCCAGCATTCTGCAGGTGGTGCTTTCAGAATGGGTGGACACATGAACGCAGGATGGATGCTTCCTAATGAGGCGTTTTTATGGATTGAGGAACGCATACCCTCAGGAGCAGTGGTGATTGAATTCGGTAGTGGAGACGGCAGCGTGCGTTTGAGCGAACGATTTGAACTCTATTCCGTTGAACACAACGAGGATTGGCTTCACAAATCCAAGTCGACCTATGTCTTTGCCCCGATCGTGACGAATTCTGTGTCCATCAGCCGAAAAGAAGAGGGATGGTACGATGAATCGTGTTTTGATGAACTCCCCATGGAAGCACACCTACTCATCATCGACGGTCCGCCGGGTTCAATCGGTCGCAGCGGAATACTAAATCATCTCACCCGTTTACCAAAGTTACAACACATCCTTGTTGACGATGTCGACCGGGAAGCTGAGCATTCCCTGATGATTGATTTGGAAGCACATTTTAATTGCGAGGCTCAAATCTTCATCAGCGAGCAATTCAAATCCAACGGGGAACCAAGGAAATTTGCGGCGCTGGACGTGCATTTAGGAGCCCCCCACCATGCTTGAATTCGACGAATTACTTCCTCCTCTCCTCGGGCAGGGAAATGATTGGACTCTGTTCCAACGAGCGGTCAAATTGCGCTTTCCTGCACGAAGCAGGCCAGAATACACACTACCGGTTTCGGTTGTTATACCGGTTTACAACCGTCGTGAGAAGCTGGGAAAGACAATTGCAGCACTCACTCATTCCAGTTATCCACTTTCTCTGATTGAGATTGTTATAGCGGACGACGGCTCATCCGATTCACCGGAGTCGCTCATTCCTCTTTTCAAGGACTTTTTTCCCATCAAACATGTTTTTCAGGAAGATTTAGGTTATCGATTGAGCGAAATCAGAAATTTGGGCGTACGTGAAGCAAGCAACGACTGCATTATTATCCTTGACTGCGACATGTTGCCCGAACCAACTCTGGTTGAATCGTTCATGAAGTACATGCATGTGTCAAAAAAGGCAGTATTGATCGGCGGCCGAAGATATGTAAACACCGACGACCTTTCGATTCAAGACGTTCTGGAGAACATTGAAACTGTCCTCGATTTACCCACTCAACGCGTTGACACCGGACGCGGACCCGTGGGCGATGAAGCTCCGAGCGAAGACTGGAGATACAAATTCTACCATGAAACCGAGCAAGCAAAGAGTGCTCAATACGCGTTTCGATGGCTCTGTGGTGGCAATCTTTGCATCGATCGCCAGTTGCATGAATCCGTCGGTGGATTTGACGAAACCTTCACTGCATGGGGAGCAGAGGACCAGGAATACGGCTATCGACTTTATCGGCACGGGGCGTGGTTCATACCTGTCGAGGGGGCTGAAGCCCTCCATCAAGAGCCACCGGGTGGATCAAACGAGACAGACCGTGAGTCAGGGAAGGAGATCACACGAAACCAACTCGTCGAAAAATGTCCCGCAATGTACAGAAAATTTGAACCAGGACGAGTCTATGAAGTCCCTCGATTAACCGTATACATCCCAGCTTACAACTGTGTGGACTTTATTCAGGAGGCGGTCGATAGTGCTCTGAACCAAACCATGACGGACCTTGAAGTAATTGTATGCAACGATGGATCGACAGATGGTACGGGCGAGTTGATCGACCGATTGTATTCAGGGAACGAACGAGTCATCATCCTGCATCAGGAGAACAAAGGAATCTCCAGTGCATCAAACGCAGCGATTCGTGCTGGTCGTGGTGAGTTCATACTGCAGCTTGACGGCGATGATGTCCTTCTTCCATCGGCAGCAGACAAATTGCTCTCGGTGTTTCTGCAGAACAATTCGAATGTTGGATTTGTGTACGGAGATTCTTTTCTTATTGATGAGCATGGAGCTTCGATGGGGCCGGCATATTCGTGGGCGATATACAGCCGAAAGCGCCTCATGAAGGGCATGATGATTCATCATCCTCGAATGTTTAGAAGGCGTGATTTCAATCGTTCAGGCGGCTTTGACGAGTCAATAACCAACGCTGTGGATTATGACTTTTTTCTGAAACTGTCTGAAATTACCGCTGGGTATCATCTGCAAACACCACTGTATCTCTACAGGCAGCACAAGAGCAACACGTCCACGGTCAACAAGGATCAACAAGACAACAACACGATTTATTGCGTCAATCGATCGATCCGGCGCTCGGGACTCGATGAACGCATCGATATCATAGTGGATGAAACCGACGCACGGCGTTTCGCAACGGTTCTGCGAGAAAATCCAACGGATTACTCCGTGCG
>MDTG01318938.1_pt1 | contig 12031 bp, 13 predicted proteins | sample 811421 | NCBI WGS metagenome assembly MDTG01 (sample SAMN05326645, study PRJNA326480) | marine metagenome | isolation source: seawater | place: Pacific Ocean: South East | collected 2011 | reverse complement strand
CAAAAACACACTTTTGTATCAAGATCTGATTCTAGCGGCACCCATTCAGCAGAAATGCAAATTTGGAAGGCTGCTAGAGTAGATCCAAGTAAATATAGCGGCAAATGGTATATAGAAACTGGTCAGGGTATGGGTCCAAGTCTAAATATTGCTATATCGCTTAATGGATATATACTTTCAGATAGATCTACATGGCTGAGATTTAATAATAAGAAATCACATAAAATACTTTATGAAAATTCTGTAGAACTAAGAAATGACTATGGAATGATTCTTGTTAATCCAAAAAGATGTCCAAATAACAACTATACTGCCGCCAGCAAACTTTTTGATTGGCTATCTTCGCATGAAGCAGCAGATTTAATAAGAAACTACAGACTTACTGAATCTCAAGTTTTTTATATTGAATAATTACATAATATATATTATACGAACTTATATATGAATAGAATTATCTCATCATATAACCTATTCTACAAATAAGAGATAAGGAAATCGGGAAAATGACAAACTTACATGTAGTGCTAGGAAATCAATTGTTTCCTATAGAATATATAAAAAAAATAAAACCTGAAATGATTTTTATGAGAGAAGATCTAGGTTTGTGCACCTATGAAAAGCATCATAAGCATAAAATTATATTATTTCTATCAGCGATGAGATCATATAGAGATGAAATAAAAAAACTTAAAATACCTATTGAATATCAAGAATTAGACTTAAAATCAGTATCTTATATAGACTCTTTGATAACATTTATTAAAAGGAAAAAGATACAAAATGTCAGTATTTGGGAAATAGAGGACAAATGGTTCAAAAGCGAAATTCAACAGATTAAAAAGCATGTAAGAGAAATTAAGGAAATAGAATCACCTATGTTTCTTACTCAAAAACAAGAATTTTTGAAGATGTGCCCTATTCGTAAAAAACCGAAGTATAAAATGACAGATTTTTATATAAATCAAAGAAAAAGACTTAATATTCTTATTTCAGACGGCAAGCCTACTGGCGGAAAATGGACATATGACAATGAAAATAGAAAAAAAATACCTAAAAGCTTAGAACCACCCTCTTTATCGACATATAAACACACAATACATACAAAAAATATAATTGAAATTGTTGCGAAAGAGTTTAGTGATCATTATGGAAATGAAAATGACTTTAATTATCCTACTACGCGCAAACAAGCCCTAAAGAATTTAGATGGTTTTATCGAGAATAAATTAAAAAATTTTGGTGATTATGAAGATTCTGTAGATCAAAGATCACACTTATGGTTCCACTCAAACTTAAGCTCATCATTAAATATTGGTCTGATTACACCGAGAGAAATAATATTAAAAATCAGTAATATAAAAGATATTCCTATCAATTCATATGAAGGTTTTATTAGGCAAATAATCGGTTGGCGTGAATTCATGAGATGTATTTATCATTATGAGAGTGACGAAATGGAAAAGAAGAACTTTTTTAATCACAAAAGAAAACTAAAAGATACCTGGTATTCAGGTGAAACTGGACTTGTCCCGCTTGATATGAGCATTAAAAGCACGATTAAACATGCCTATTCGCATCATATCGAGAGATTAATGATACAGGTAAACCTTATGAATCTATGTGAAATATCTCCAAATGATGTATATAAATGGTTTATGGAGCTGTATATTGACTCCTCAGACTGGGTTATGACACCGAACGTCTACAGTATGGGTCTTTTTGCTGACGGAGGTATTATGGCTACTAAACCATATATTTGCGGATCGAACTATATTCTTAAAATGATGGATTTTCAAAAAGGCGACTGGTGCGATACTTTTGATGGTTTATATTGGAGGTTTATAGACAAAAACCGAAGCTTTTTTAAAACAAACCCAAGACTTAATATGATGATAAATCTATTTGATAAAATGAAAAAAGATAGAAAAGAGAAAATTTTACTTAAAGCGAACCAGTTCTTAAAAGAGAATACAAAATGATCAAAGTATTGTTTAATGATAGCTGCCCTATTTGCTCAAAAGAAATAAATCATTATAAATCTCTAGATAATAATATTAACTGGATAGATATTAATGACTTAAATGTCGCTTGCAAAATTTCAGGAAAGAATCATAGAGAACTACTGAGACGCTTGCATGTAATAAAAGATGATAAAATATACTCTGGTGTCAAAGCGTTTATTATTATGTGGCTTAACATCCCTAAATATATTTGGATAGCTAAGATAGTATCATTACCTATTATTTATCATATATCTGTGGTGTTGTATGAAATAATAGCTTTTTTCCTTTTTCAAATAAATAAATATCAACTGAATGAAAAAAGATAGGCTACCTGAAAAAATATGTGTTGTATGCAAAAAACCTTTTAAATGGAGAAAGAAATGGCAACGCGATTGGGAGAACGTAAAGTACTGTTCAGAAAAATGTAGGAGATCTTTATTCAAAACATAAGGTTCATTTTTTTCGATATTTCCATGGTTCGATGGGGTTTTCTAGATTCCAAATTCCATTTTTCCTCATTCTTGCAAAATTCTCAAGGTTCATAAGGTATGGATTGTTTCTATATCTTTTGTATACCCATGCATGACCGCTTTTTAATAACTTTGCATTAATAAAAATTGACTCGTTATTATTGTGAATGTATACCTCCCCTATTACTCTTTTGTACTTATCTCTTCTATAACTATAGATTTCAACATTTTTATGTAAAACCATACTAGCTAAATACTCTTTAGATTTTAGTCCAAAGTTTTGCTTTAATTCTGGGGCATCTATATAGCTAAGCCTTATCTTTACAGTTCCATTAGCGCTATTGACCCAGATAGTATCTCCATCGACAACTTTAGATACTTTTCCATTAAATTCTTCTGCAAATGTATCATTCGCAATAATTAAGAGAAAAATTATTAGATATTTTCCAAGAAACATTTTATTTCCTTAGAAAAAGTTTCAATATCTACTAAAAATGAATCATGGCCTTGAATACAATCTAAGCTTTTATATGTAACTTTTGTTGATCCCGTTGACAATGATTCTGCAATTTCCTTTTGCTGACTTATGGGAAACAATGTATCCGACTTAACACCCAAGACTAATGCATTATCAATACTTGATTGTCCTAAAACTTTGTCAGGAGATGATCCATAATCAGCTAAATCAAACCAATCTATTGCGCGAGAAAGATATAAATAAGAATTAGCATCAAATACATCTTGAAATTTTATAGCAAGATGCTCAAGATAAGATTCAATCTCAAATTCGAAATTGGTATTTTCGATACCAAAAGTATTTTGTGTAATCTCAGTTTTTGCTGATTTTTTTCTTCCGAATCTTTGCGCCCATTCATCAGCCGATCTATACGAAATCATGCCTAACTTTCTTGCTATACGCACTCCATTATGCGGGGGGCACTCGGGCAAATAGTATCCATTTTTCCACAATGGGTCTTTTCTTATAACTTCCCTTTGTAATGATCGAATAGCAATTGAATAAGGGAGAGACTGACTAGCAGTAGAAATTGCAATAAAATTTCTAACTAGGTTAGTATTCTGAACAATCAAAGCTAGTGCATGCATACCTCCCATAGATGGGCCTATTAATGTATGAATAGAATCAATATCTAATTTATCTAATAGTAGCTTTGTCGCATTAGCCATATCGTCAATAGATAACTCAGGAAATGTAAGTCTATATGGTTCATTGGTAATTTCATTTATTGATGCTGGACCTGTCGACCCAAAGCAGCTCCCAAGTGAATTAACACAAATAACATAATACTTATTTGTATCTATTGCTTTTCCATCTCCAACCATTCCTTCCCACCAGCCAGCAGTAGTATTAGAATCAGTTGAAGCTACATGAGAGCTTGCACTCAATCCCGTTAAAATAACAACAACATTATCTTTTGATTTAGCGAGACTTCCCCATGTCTCATAAGCTAAGTGAGGGTTATTAAGAGACCCTCCTCTTTTTAGCTTCATAGATTCGGTTATTTTCATTTTTTGAAAACCAGGGTTTGATTGTTCGAATAGATTTATAATATTGTCATCGGATTTTTGCATAGTTGGATATTATTATGATTATGAAGCTAATTCAATTGTTATGTTATTAAGTATATATTTATGATTAATATTTAAATTAATATTCTTTCTTACATAAGGTATTTCATTATAGACATCAGAAAGCTTTTTTAGATTTTTATTGTGAATCTTATCATTTAAATTCAATGAAATAGAATTTTTTACAATGAAAACAATATAGCTATTTAGGACTTCTATTATTAACTTAATACCAGCTTTATGCCATTTCATAGAAATTTCAACCGGATCAACTGTTTTGCTTAGTAAGCCTTCAATTTCCATTGCTGTATCTTTGATTAGATTATTAATATTATAATCTTCTGAAAAGTTTTTTAAGAATTTATTATTAAAATAAAAGTACTCTTCAAAATTATTATGTTTCTGTATATTTTTAGTCATATCCAGATTGATCAGTTGGCATCGGCTTTGTATCGTCTCGTAAACATCTGTATGTGAATTACATAATAATATAAACGAACAATTAGATGATACTTCCTCTAATGTTTTCAATAATGCTGATGAGGCTTCTTTATTTAACTTAGCTACATTATTTAAGATTACAATTTTTTTATTCCTATGTGCTGATATTTGAGTGAAAGATATAACATCCCTTATTTGATCAATACTAATTTCATTCCCAATTCTGTTAGAATCTATCTTATCTATTAAGCCATAATGATTTAAAAGCATCTCATCATTAGAAATACAGTTAATATGTTTTCCATTCTTATCAATAACTGGTAATGAGACATATTTTATATCAGGATGATCAAGAATATTTTCTTTCGATAAATTTAGGGATTTTGATATTGAATCTATTGTACTTATATAGCGGAGATGCATGTCGCTGGATATAACAAGATAATTTCTTGGCACCTCATCTATTTTTAATTGATCAATCATTTCGTATCAAATATTCTATTCAAAGATGCATAAAGATTCTCTTTTGTATGTTCTTTGTCACCTGAAGTATCAATTTTTGTTACATTTTTTTGATTAGAAAAAATAGAGCTATATGCATTATCTAATTTTTTAAGATAGTCCAGTCCTCTACTCTCAAATTTATCTGTTTTAGATCTTTTTGATATACGGTTTAAGCTTACTTCAGGGCTTGCAACAAGGTATAAGATATGGTCAATCTTTTTTGAAAAAATTGGGTCAAAAATATCATGTATATCTAAAACCTTTTGATTATTTCCGACAATACCTTGGTAAATTAATGTCGAATAATGAAATCTATCACAAATAACTGTTTTTCCAGCTTCTAGTGCAGGAAGAATTACATTCTCATAGTTCTCATATCTTGCGGCATAAAATAACAAAGAATCAGTCAATTCATGAGTGTTGTTTCTTTTATCCAAAATTATAGTTCTGATTGATTCTCCAAATATTGTTCCGCCTGGTTCCCTAGTGAGAACATATTCAATAGAATTAGTCTGTAAATATTTTTCAATGGTCCTAATCTGTGTGGATTTACCGACACCTTCACTTCCCTCTACAACTATAAATTTGTTATTCATAAATATATTTTCTCAGTAAATCTTGTATCTGAGAGCTGTGGTTTATATATTTTTTATCAATTTTTTTTACGAATTGTACTCCTTTAACAACATTACATATAAAACACCCATCAAATTTAATTATATCTTTTTTTTCAATATCTTTTTCAATGATTTTAATTTCTTTTCTTTTTAATAACCCTATTATTTGCTGTTTCATTATGCCCTCAACTCCGCAAGCAGCTAAATTTGGTGTTGAGAATTTAAAGTTATTATTCTTATATGTATAAAAAAATATATTTGAAGAAATGCATTCTATAATTTTTTTCTGGGTATTGAATAAAATATAATCATCATGTTTATCCTTTGCGGACATTGTAAAACCCAGAATTTGTTCTATTCTGTTCAAATGCTTTATCTTTGATAAATTCGTATTAGTTTGCATAAAATATTTTGAATAACCCAGGCTTATGAATAATTTTCTCTCAACATTTTTTATATTTTTTTTAAAAACATAAAGTTGTGGTGAAATATTTTTTTCATAGCAGTATCCGTGTTCGGATAAACCTCTAGAGTAAATAATTTTTACTATACATTCATTGCTATGTGAAATCGATCTTTTAATAGACTCTCTAATGATCTTATTTGAAACAACGGGAATGTTTAATTTCTTGCAACCATGATTAAGACGTTTGATATGATCATCAACAAATAATGGTTTATTTTTTCTTACATGTATCGTTTCAAAAAGGCCATCTCCATAATTAAATGCCCTATCTTTAATGGATACGTTATTCTTATTTATATGTACTTGAATATTCAAGTTAGTATTCAGTCTTTAAACTTTGAAAATATTAAAGATCCATTTGTCCCTCCGAATCCGAAGGAATTTGATAAAGCATAATTAATTTCACAGTCAACTGTAGATTTATGATTAATATTTAAATCACATTGTTCATCAAGATTTTCAACATTTATTGTTTGGTGAATTTTTCCATTTAATATTGAGAGAATGCATACTATTGCCTCGACACCGCCTGCTGCACCAAGAAGATGTCCGATCATTGATTTTGATGAATTAATTATAAGTTTTGGCGCATGACTATCAAAAGTTTTTTTAACTGCGCTTAATTCTAGAATATCGCCAGCAGGAGTAGATGTTCCATGAGCATTGATGTAGTCAATTTTATCTGGGGATAACTGCGCATCCTCTAGTGCCAGAGTCATACATCTAGAAGCACCATCTCCTGTTTCAGATGGAAGAGTCATGTGATAAGCGTCAGCACTCATACCATATCCATTGATTTCTGCGTAAATAGTAGCTCCCCTTTTTTTTGCATGTTCTAATTCTTCTAATACAATTACTCCTGCACCGTCACCAAGAACAAACCCGTCTCTATCTTTGTCCCATGGTCTACTTGCAGTTTCTGGCGAATCATTTCTTGTAGATAATGCTCTCGCTGCTGCAAATCCACCTATTCCTAAATCTGAAGTTGCCATTTCGGCCCCACCACAAATCATTGCATCCGCATGATTATATTGAATTTGTCTAAAACCCTCACCAATATTATGCGTGCCAGTTGTACATGCAGTTACAATTGACAAATTTGGTCCTTTGAAACCATATTTGATGGATAAGTTTCCAGAAATCATATTAATTATACTCGCTGGAACAAAAAATGGAGATATTCTTCTAGAGCCAGCTTTCTGGAAAGTATCTCTGGTGTTTTCAATCATTGCTAATCCGCCAATACCAGAGCCAATGGATATTCCGATACGATTGTTATCAATATCGTTATTCACTAAACCAGAATCTTCCACTGCATCAATACCGGCAGCCATTCCATATTGCATGAACAAATCCATTTTCTTGAGATCTTTACGATCAAAATATTTTTCTGATTCGAAACCTTTTACAGATGCGGAAAATTTTACGGGTAGTTTTTCTGTATCAAGAAAATCAATTGTTTGTACCCCAGATTTTCCCTCTAACAGACAATTCCAAAATTCTTCTTTGTCGTTGCCAAGAGGAGTGAGGCACCCAATACCTGTGACTACAACTCGTCTTTTACTCATTGTTATTGATTTGCGTTAACGTAATCTATAGCTTCTTGAACAGAGGTTATTTTTTCGGCATCTTCGTCTGGTATTTCTGTTTCAAATTCTTCTTCTAGTGCCATGACTAATTCTACAGTATCAAGAGAATCCGCCCCTAAATCGTCTATAAACTTAGATTCATTGGTTACTTCCTCTGCTTTCACACCTAATTGAGTAACGATTATGTTCTTTACTCTTTCCTCTATACTGCTCATTATTATTTTCTCCTTAGCGAAATTAAATTTGATTGAAATTTATATGTATTTTTACATATATAAGCCACCATTTACATTAATATTTTCACCAGTTATATACGATGAATCCTCAGATAATAAAAAAGATACCACACTAGAGACTTCACCAGGGCTTGCAATTCTTCCAAGTGGAATATTTTTTTTCAAGTTATTAAACTGTTCTTCAGACAAAGCTTTAGTCATATCTGTCTCAATAAACCCAGGAGATATAGAATTCACATTGATATTACGTGAAGATAATTCTTTAGCAAGAGACTTTGTGAATCCCAAAAGTCCAGATTTTGTTGCTGAATAATTTGTTTGACCCGCATTTCCTGAGACACCGACAATTGATCCAATGTTTACAATTCTTCCTATTTTAGCTTTCATCATATCTTTGATCACAGATTTTGTAACACGATAAAGGGACGTGAGATTGGAATCAATAACAGATAACCATTGCTCATCTGTCATTCTTATTAATAGGTTATCTTGTGTTATTCCTGCATTATTAACTAGCCCATATATAGCTCCGTATTCATCTCTAATAACATTTATTGCATTCTCAATAGACTCTTGATCTGTAACATCCATGACAACGCCCTTTCCTTTTGAGTTTTTTATACCATCAGAAACAATCTTTGCTCCTTCACTCGTTCGTGAAGTACCTATAACTGTATAACCTAGGCTATCGAGCTTTTGGAGTATATTATGTCCAATCCCTCTATTAGCACCAGTTATTAAAACTATCTTATCTTTCATCTTCTATTATTATAATACCTGAGCAAATAATTTGATATCATCTATTGTTTTCGTTGAGTGCGTAGCTATAGTTTTGTCAAATCTTTTGACTAAACCTGATAAGACACTGCCCGGTCCCACCTCAATTATATCTGTTATATTATATGATTTAAATTTTTCTAGTGTCTCAGTCCATCTTACTGGAGAGCATACTTGCTTAGCCAAAACATTTTGAAGATCGTTTCCGGATTGGCTAATTGAAAGATCATAATTATGAACTATATCAAAAGTATTCTCCTTAAAGATAATTTTTTGTAACTCATTCTTTAACTCATCTGCAGTAGATTTAAGCAAAGAAGTATGAGCTGCGATTGATACAGGAAGTTTTTTAACAATTTTAGCTCCTTTATTTTTTAATATAGGCGTTATTTTATCAATTGCTTCTGAGTGTCCTGCAATAACAGTTTGCCCAGGACAATTGAAATTTACTGCTTCAATAATTTCATTGTCTTTGGAAGATTCAATACATATTTCGTTAACGACCTTTGCATCCAGACCAATAACTGCAGCCATGCCACCATCAACATGATTCATTGCTTCTGCCATGAGCTCAGCACGTTTTTTGACCAGTAATAAGCCGTCCTTGAAATCTATCGTGCTGTTGCAGACAAGGGCGCTATATTCACCCAAACTGTGACCTGCCGCAATTTGTATCTCAGGGTTGCATTCTTCTTTAAAGATTTCTGAAATAGCATATGATACTGCCAACATTATAGGCTGTGTATAAATCGTATTATTTAACTTTGTCTCATCCTTAACAACACTAGCTACGTCATAACCTAAAATATCTGATGCATTTTGAATTATATTTTTAAAAGCGTCAATATTACTAAACCCATCTAGCATAGATGTATTTTGGGAACCTTGACCAGGAAATACTAAAGCTAAATTCACGATATATTGTCCATGTAATCCTTGTAAGTATAAAGTCCGGGTTTTTGCTCAGAAATCCATTGCGATGTCTCTAATGCGCCTTTTGCAAAAATCCTTCTATTAAAAGCATTATGGTAAATAATAATTTCATCATCATCAGATTTGAATGTAGTCTTGTGGGTACCTATTTCACCCTCTTCTCTAAATGATTTAATATCAATGGTGTCAAAGTTAGTTCCTCTTGTCTCTGTAACGACATCAGCAATTTTCAGTGCTGTCCCAGATGGGGAATCAACTTTATTTTTATGATGAGTCTCTTCAATCGATACACTATAAGATGATAATAATCTTGAAATATCACTAATACTTTTGAGCATAGCGTTAACACCAACGCTCATATTTGGAGCTAATAGTATAGGAATTTTTTTGCTACATTTGGAAAGAACTTGTTTTTGATCATCATTAAAACCTGTTGTCCCAATTGTAATCGGTTTATAAAGTAACTCACACTGTTTAACAGTATTTATAGATGGTGATGGAAGAGTAAAATCTATTACAACATCAAACAGTTCTGAACATTCTGATAGATTATCTGTTAGATGAATATCATCATCGATAGATATTTTTTCTTTTAAGTCTGCTCCGACTGTTACATCAAAAGTTAACTCTTTCGCAAGATTGTAAATTGATTGCCCCATTCTTCCAGAAAAGCCATTAATAGCAATTTTATAATTTTTCATTTATCAAACAGTTCCTTAATATTATCAAGCCAAGATTTCTCATTAGGCCTATGTTTAGATTTACTTTTGGAGAAGGATTCATCAAGTTTTGTTAGTAATTCTTTTTGCTCTTTTGTTAGATTAACTGGCGTTTCAATATTTACTTTACAGTATAAATCACCTTTATACGATGATCGCACTGATTTGACACCTTTATTTTTTATTCTAAATGGTTTTCCACTTTGAGTGCCAGCTGGGATTGTAAGCTCTACTTTTCCTTCAAGCGTTGGTAGAATTATTTTGTCTCCTAAAGTCGCGGTGGTAAAACTAATAGGTACTTCGCATAAAATGTCATTGCCATCTCTTTGAAAAAACTTATGAGGTTTTACGCTTACAGATACGTATAAATCTCCAGAAACTCCATTATTTGGTCCTGCCTCACCCTCACCTGATAATCTAATTTGGTCACCATTATCAACACCTGGTGGTATCTTTACGGCGAGCTTCTTAGTCTCGTTATTAAAACCACTTCCGCTACAACTTGTACACACTATATCAATAGTTTTACCTCTTCCGCGGCATGACGGGCATGTTTGTTGTACAGAAAAAAACCCCTGGCTAACCCTAACCTGACCTTGACCATTACACTGTTTGCAAGTTGTAAAGGCGGACCCATCTTTTGCGCCTGTACCTTTGCAGGGTTTACAGTTTACTTTTCGAGGTATGCTCATCTTAACCTCTTTGCCTGCAATTGCGTCCTCAAGGGATACTTCAAGTCTATATTCTAGGTCAGAACCCCTTCTAGGTTGGTTTGGAGACGAACCTCCACTAAAAATATCTCCAAATATATCTCCAAATATATCATTGAAGGAACCTCCTTGAAATCCGCCACCTTGTCCAAATCTCTGATCCAAGCCTTCGTGTCCAAACTGATCGTATGCTTGTCTCTTATTTTGATCAGATAGCACCTCATAGGCTTCTGATAATTCTTTGAATTTCTTTTCAGCTGTTTTGTCACCCTGATTTCTATCAGGGTGATATTTCATAGCAAGTTTTTTATAGGCTCTCTTAAGCTCTTGATCAGATGCGTCTCGAGATACTCCGAGCAGTGTATAATAATCGGCTTTTGCCATTATTTAGTATTTTCTTTTGGTTCGTCTTTATTTTCATCAACTTCCTCAAATTCAGCATCGACTGCATCCTTACTTCCATTATTTGGTGATGAGTTTGCATCAGCTTCTGTTTGACTAGCAGCGCCTTGAGCTTGTTCTTGGTAAGCCTGTTGAGCAATTTTACCAGCAACCTCAGTAAGCTTCATAGTCAGGTCTTTGATCTTGTCGATATCATCTAACTTAATTGCTTCTTTGAGCGTCTCAATAGCTTTATTAGTTGCTTCTATATCAGCTTTATCAGCTTTATCTCCCAAGTCCTTGATTGCTTTTTCAGATCCATTTATCATTGCTTCTGCTTGATTTTTGGCATCAACCAATTCTTTTACTTTTTTATCTTCCTCTGCGTGCTTTTCGGCATCTTTAACCATATTATTTATTTCTTCTTCGCTAAGTCCGCTTGAAGCTTTAATGATAATTGATTGTTCTTTACCAGTAGCTTTATCTTTTGCCGACACATTTAATATACCATTTGCATCAATATCAAATGTAACTTCTATTTGAGGAGTCCCTCTTGGTGAAGGCGGTATATCTGCTAAATCAAACTTACCAAGTGATT
>MDTG01193378.1_pt1 | contig 12031 bp, 11 predicted proteins | sample 811421 | NCBI WGS metagenome assembly MDTG01 (sample SAMN05326645, study PRJNA326480) | marine metagenome | isolation source: seawater | place: Pacific Ocean: South East | collected 2011 | reverse complement strand
TTAGTAAACTTAAATGTTGCTCATTTTTCTACATTAGCGAAAGTAAAGAGAATTTTTTATTCCTCTTCAGCTTGTATGTACCCTGAACATAATCAATTAGATCCATCAAATCCAAATTGTGAAGAATCTTCGGCCTATCCTGCTAATCCTGATTCTGAATATGGTTGGGAAAAATTGTTCAGCGAAAGAATGTTTTTAGCTTTCTCTAGAAACTATAAATTAAATGTTCGAGTAGCTCGATTTCATAATATTTTTGGACCTCAAGGAACATGGACTGGAGGAAAAGAAAAGGCTCCTGCAGCTATGATGAGAAAAGCTGCAGAAGCTAAAGACGGAGGTACTATTGAAGTGTGGGGTAATGGTCTCCAGACTAGATCTTTTCTACACGTAGATGAATGTGTTGAAGCTGTTTTACGATTAATGGATTCAAACTTTGTTGGGCCAGTTAATATTGGTTCAGAGGAAATGGTTTCAATAAATGAGTTAGCTAAAATTGCTATTAATCTTTCAGGGAAAACCCTTTCAATTCATAATATTGAAGGGCAAGATTTTATTGATAAATATGGTTTCCCTTGTCCATTAGGAGTTAAAGGAAGAAATTCTCATAATAATTTATATGAAGAAAAAGTTGGTTGGAAAGTTTCAGAGTCTCTTAGCGATGGCATGAGGAACACATATGGATGGATTAACAAACAAGTTAATAAAAAATAATTATGAAAGCTGTTATTCTAGCAGGTGGATTTGGCACAAGAATCAGTGAGGAGTCAATGACAAAACCAAAGCCAATGATTTTAATTGGAGATAAACCAATCCTTTGGCATTTGATGAAAATATACTCTTATTATGGAATTAATGAATTTATAATTTGTGGTGGATATAAATTTAATCAAATCTCAGACTATTTTTTAAGTTATCAAAGAAATTTAAATTCATTTACAATTGATATTGCAAAAAATAAAATAGAAATACATCAAAATCATGAAGAAAAATGGAAGGTTACAGTAGTTAATACTGGTTTAAATACAATGACAGGCGGGAGGTTAAAGAGAGTATTTCAGTATGTAAAGAATGATAATGCATTTTGCTTTACTTATGGTGATGGTCTTTCGGATATTAATATAGAGAAATTAATCAAATTTCATCATGAGCACGGTAAATTAGCAACTATGAGCGCAGTTTATCCACCAGCAAGATTTGGATCTATTGAAATTGATTCTAATAACAGTATTTTATCATTTACAGAAAAACCTCTTGGTGATGGTGGAAGAATAAATGGTGGTTTTTTTGTTTTATCTCCAAAAGTAATTGATTATATAAAAAATGACACAACTATTTGGGAGAGGGAACCTCTTGAAAATTTAGCTTTAGATTCAGAACTTAAAGCTTTTAAGCATGATGGCTTTTGGCAACCAATGGATACATTAAAAGATAAAAGAGATCTTGAAAAAATGATAAAAAATAATAATGCTCCATGGATGAAATGAATGATTTGAAAAATTTTTGGAATGGTAAAAAAGTATTTATAACTGGTACCACTGGCTTTAAAGGATCTTGGCTATCACTGATAATGTTAAAATTTGGTGCAAAAGTAAAGGGATTTTCATTAGAACCTGAAAATGATAAAGTTCTTTACTCAAAACTTAATTTAAAAGAAAATTTTAAAAATATTTATGGGGATATTAGAAATCAAAATTTATTAATAAAAGAACTAGATAATTTCAAACCTGAAATAGTATTTCATTTAGCTGCACAACCGTTAGTTAGAAAATCATATTTGGACCCAGATGAAACTTTTAGTACAAATGTTATGGGGACCTATAATGTTTTCAATGCTTGTAGGTCTATCGAATCTATTAAATCAATAATCTCTGTGACCTCAGATAAATGTTATTTGAACAAAGAATGGGAACATTCCTACAGAGAAAATGATTGTTTAGGTGGCTTTGATCCATACAGTGCAAGCAAGGCCTGTGCTGAAATCATATCTTCTTCAATGAGAAATTCTTTTTTCAATCAAAGAGAAATAGGTATTTCAACTGTAAGGGCTGGCAATGTTATAGGTGGGGGTGATTTTTCAAAAGATAGATTATTTCCTGATATAATAAAATCAATTAATAATAATAAGGAACTTATTATAAGAAATCCTTTAGCTACTAGACCATGGCAACATGTACTTGAGCCTCTATTTGCATACATTGAGTTAGCTAAAAACCAATATAATTTACCAAGGAAGTTTTCAAGCGCATGGAACATAGGTCCAAACTCAGAAAACGCTAAATCTGTAGGTTTTATATTAGAGAAAATTAATTTTTTATACCCTGATCTAATATGTTGGAAAACATCTGAAAAAAAAGAACCTCATGAAGCTCAATTATTACACTTGGACAGTTCCAAATTTAAAAATAATAATAATTGGATTCCAAAGTGGAATTTATTGGAAACTATAAAAATGACCATGGATTGGTATATTTCTGACTTAGAGGAAGTCAATACACTTCAATTATGTGAAAAAGATATTGATAATTATTTTGAAATATGAATATTCTAATCACTGGAGGATCAGGTTTTATTGGACAGAGATTAGTTAAAGAATTATCAAAAAACAATATTATTTGGTTAGTTTCAAGAAAAACCAAAACATCAATCAATAAAAAAGTACTTAATTATGATGATGTTTTGGGATTTAATAAAAAAGATTTTACACAAATTCCTCATATTGATGTAGTAATTCATTTAGCTACTCACTTCGTTAGCAAACATTCTGACGATGATGTTTCAAAAATAATTGAATCTAATATTCTTCTTGGTGTTCGATTGTTGGAAATATGTAATTATTTTGGGTATAAAAAAATAATCAATGCATCATCATTCGCACAATCTTTAGACGGCATATCCTCTTTTCCTCAAAATTTATATGCAGCAAGTAAGGAGTCCTTTTCTGTTTTTCTAAATTATTACTCAAAAAGCTTAGATTTCAATATTATAAATCTTGAATTTTTTGATTGTTATGGATCAAATGATAATAGGAAAAAAATATTCAATTTGGCTTTGGAAGCATTTACAAAAAATAAATTATTTAATATGTCTAAAGGTGAACAAGAAATTTGTCTTATTCATATAAATGATTTAATTCAAGCTGTAAAAAAAGCCGTTAGTTTGCTTGAAGAAAATAAAGGTCTTTCAAATTATACACTTTTAAATAACGGTAACAAATATATTCTCAAAGAATTAGTATTCAAATTAAAAAAGATATTAAAAAGTAAATCAGAAATAAAATTAGGGTTTTATCCATATCGTAAAAATGAAATTATGGTTCTTAAAACTAGATACTCAAAGCTTCCAGGGTGGAAATCAAAAACAGATTTAAAAGAAGCTGTAAAAAAAATAATTAAAAATGATTATAACAGAAAGTAAGATACTCGAAGGTGTAAAAATCATAACACTTAAACAATTTAATGACAACAGAGGACAGCTTTTGAAACCATATGTTAAAAAAATTTTTCATCAAAAATTGAACTTTGACACTAAGGAAGTTTGGTTTACTTTCAGTAAGAAAAATGTTATTAGAGCTATGCATATGCAAGTCTCGCCAAGGCCATCAAATAAAATTATTGGACTTATTCAAGGATCTATTACGGATGTATTATTAGACACCAGAAAAAAATCTTCAACTTATGGTAAATTTGAATCTTTTAATCTTTTACATTCAAAAGAAAATTTACAATTTATATATATACCTGTAGGAGTTTGTCATGGATATCGAGTTAACCAAGAGAATTCAGTTGTTATGTATTTTGGAGATGAATATCATGACAGTAATTCAGATGTTGGATTCAGATGGAATAGTTTTGGATTTGATTGGGGCATTGAAAACCCAATTTTATCAGAAAGAGATAAGAATTTGAAAGAGTTTAGCAATTTATAATTATTAAACACTTGTCTTTAAAATACGATTTTATAAAAGATCAGATTAACTTATATCTGCAAAATGGAATAAATTTAATATTTCCTTTACTTGTTATATTTTATATAATTCCAATTGTTGGAGAGAAGAATTTTGGAATAATTCTTTATTATCAGGCTATCACATCATTTATAACAATTCTAATTGATTTAGGCTTTGACATCTTAGGTATCCAATTAATTTCAAGATTCAGCAGTGAATATTTGAGCACAAAAATTCTGGTAAATTCAATTATCATGAAATTATTTTTAATGATAATTTTTACTCTAATAGTAATGATATTTATTCCTTTTAACTTGATGTTAATTTATTCTTTGTGGATTCCGTTGTTTGCTATTTTTATACCACAATGGTATTTTATTGGTGTTAAATCACTTTTTAATTTATCTCTTTTAACTTTTTTACACAAAGCTTTAATAGCTATTTTGTTATTAATTTTTATAAACAATAAGGAAGAATATGAAACAATACCATTAATATTTTTAATAAGTACCTTAATTGTTATAGCATACACACTCTTAAAAAAAATTTATTCTTTTAGATTAAAATATTTTAGTGTAAAGCTTATATTTTTTACTATTAGATATATGTTTAAAACATTTTCCTCAACATTATTCTTTTTAAGTTTAAAATCATTTCCAAAAATTATTCTGGGAAAAATGGGTTTTTTTGAGATGGTCACTTTTTTCGATCTAGGAGAAAAACTTTCTAAACTTATGAAAATTCCTAATCTAATTACAACAAGATTATTAATTCAAAAGTTATCTTTAAATTTTAATATAAAAGTTTTAGTCAAGTCATTTATAAGCTCATTTTTATTTAATTTTTTTATGTTGGTTTTGTTCAATGTTTTTTTAGAGCAAATTATTTTATTATTAAAATTTCCTTTAAATAATGAACTTATATATTCTTGTAGGATACTATCAATCTCTGTATTTATCATATTCCTTAACAATGTATTAGGTCAACAAATATTAATTCCCTTAAATAAATTCAAGGGATATTATAATTCACTAACATATTGTTCTTTATTAGCTTTAATTATTATGTCAATTTTATATATTAAAAAGTTAATTACCCCAACATATTTAGCTTTTAATTTACTTGCATTAGATTTACTTGTCATGTTGTACTTAGCTGTACATATTTTCAAAAATTTCAAAGTATTAAACATAAATAATCAAAAATCTAGTTAATCTGAAAAAGTTTGAATTTTTAGATTCTAAGCACAAATTATTAATCACTAATATTCTTAGTGCATTAGGAGAAATTTATCTTCCAAAAATTGTAATTATGTATGGTTCATTTTCTAAGAATGAAGGATCATGGGACACTGATGGAATTACACCTTATAATGATGTGGATTTAATTTTTATTGATAAAAAAATTAAAAAATCTAAAATATATTTATACAAAAAAAAATTATTTCAAAAATTAAATACAAGATTTATAGATATTTCAATTTTTACTAAAAATAAATTATCAAAATTAAAACCTAGTATATTCTCTTTTGACTTATTTGAATTTGGATTGGTTATTAATGGAGAATTAAATTTAAAAAGATACACTTTTAATAATTTTTTAATTACTACTAAGGATATTGATATTCTATTTAGAACTAGGATATGGACTTTTGTTGGTTCATATCCGAAAAAAGGTTTAGAGAATTTAAATGCAAAAGATCAGATTTTTTTTAACTACCAAATGTCTAAGTCAATTTTTTCTATTATTGATTGTTTATCAATTTTAAAAAAAGAATATGTTAGCTCATATAAGGACAAAATAAATTGGGCAAATAATCAAATAGAATTTAAAAATTATTTTGATTTATTAAAATTTGCAGAAAAAATCAAAGTCAATGGTAAAATGAATTTCTATTTTACCTCGAATAAAAAGTTATTAAATCAAGTTTCTAGGTTATTTTATGAAATTTTTAAAATTGGTTTACAACATCACTATCGTTCAAATCTTGAATTTTCAGATTTAGTAAGGTGGGCATACGGATATTCAATTAAAGCAAAAATTTTAAAATATTTATATTTTTTTAAAGGCATTAACGGATTTACTACATTCAACCTAATATTAGCTCAATTTTATATTTTGGAAAAAACTTTGAATATTGATGTAAGTGAAAATGAAAAAAAATTTTTAGAAAAAAAATTGAATTTAAATTCTAATGGTTTTCATGATTTTAGGATTCAAGTTGCAAATAAAAGACTAAAGCCTTGATTTTATATATATTACTTGACGCTTTTAGAGGAGATTACATTAATCTAGAAAAGACTCCATATTTATACTCATTAACAAAAAATAAAGGAAATTATTTTGTTAAAAATGTTATACCATCTCATTCTTTTTGCGAAAGAACTGAAATTTTTTCTGGCTTAACACCGAAAGAATCAGGTTTTTTTACAGCTATAGGATATAACCCAGATTTATCTCCCTTCAAGCAATTTAAATTTATTTTGAAATTTTTACACTTATTTGAAAAAATTATACTGATTAATACTTTAAAAAAAATATTTAGAAAATTAATTTCTACTCTTTTTAATTCTATTGGTTTAAAGATGAAAATTTATAACATTCCTCTTAATGAAGTTTATTATTATTATTTAACTGAGGATAATATTGACATTCGATATCATGAATTTGAATCAAATATTTTCAAATTGATTAATTCATTAAATCTTAAATGTTTCTTTAAGTCATTTGTTTCTCTTTCGGATTCTAAAAATTATTCTGATAAAGAAAGATTAAATATGATTCTTAGAAATCCTAAAAATGATATTTTATTCTTATATATTGGAAGTCCCGACGCAATGGGACATACTTATGGTCCAGAAAGCATTATTTTTCAAAATTATTTAAAAAATTTAGATAATGAATTAAAAGAATTTATTGAATATTTTGATAAGATAAATAAAAGAAAATCAACCATCATAATTAACGGAGATCACGGAATGAGTCAAGTTAAGTTTATTTTTGATGTAAAAAAACATTTGATAAAGATTTTAAATTCAAAGAATTATCAAATAAATAAAGATTACAGATTATTTTTTGATTCTACTTTAGCTAGAATTTGGTCATCAAATTCTGAGCTATTGAATTTTATTAGATCTGACAAAAAATTAAATGAATTAGGTGTATTTGTTTATGATGACTTTGATTCTAAATTAAAAGAAATTTATGGTAATCTAATATGGACAATAAATCATTCTGGACTTATAATCCCAAATTATTTTCAAATGACAAAAATTGAGGGAATGCACGGCTACATACCAAAAAAATCATCAGATTATGGAACTTTGATAATAAAAAATCCAAAATTCAAACACAAAAAAAATAAATATATTTTTTTAAAGGATGTACATGAAATATTAAAAAATGAAATTAAATCAAGATTTAAAAATTAGTGCTGTTATTTGCTGTTATCACGGAGTAAAAACTATTTATAATTCTCTTGAATCTTTATATTATCAAAGTTTAAGTAAACAATTTTATGAAGTTATTATTATTGATAACGGATCAGTTGATGGATCATCAATAGTCATTGAAAATTTCATGAAAGAAAAAAAAACCGAAAATTTTTATGTTTATAGAATTATAAATGAAGGTTTGAGTAATGCAAGAAATAAAGGTTATAATGTAGCAAATAGTGACATTATTTTCTACATGGATGATGATGCTTGTGCCGAAAGAGATTGTCTTAAAAATATTATAGAAGAGTTTAAAGGTAATGTTAATGTTGTTGGTGGTAAAGTCGATATTTTAAATAAAAAAAATAATTTTGCAGTTCTATATCACAATAGTATTTTTCGTTTTTGGCTTGAAAAAATTAAAATCATTATTGGGACAAATATGTCTTTTAAAAAATCTTTACTAATAAAAACTGGAGGGTTTATAAAAGATTTAAAATATAGAGGAGATGAGAGTGCTTTTTTTGAAAAAAATAAAAAATTAATTAAACATTCCATAAATAACAATATTGTAGTTTTTCATACACAACCAGAAAAATTAAATAATTTTTTAAAATCAAGGTTTGAAAATGGATTATCAAAAGCTTACATTAATTTTAAGTTCAATAATAATGACACAAAGAGTAAGCTCAGAAGCTTATGTTTTTTAATTGTAAGATTTTTAACCTCTGGATTAATCTTTCCAATTTCATTTTTTTTAGTAGGAATTGACTATTTGGCTCATGAAACAATTTATTTATTTTCTTTGTTTTTTCTTCTACGACATTTTTTACACCCAGATTTTTTTGGCAGCTTAGTAATATATCAAAAAACTAAACCTTTAAGAAATAGCTTTTTATTTATCCCCTACATAAGTTTTTTTATATTGATGGGCTCAATATTAGAGGACTTAGGTTATGTAAAAAGTTCTTACAATCAATTATTCAACCATAGTGATTATGCAAAAAAATAAAATTTCATATTTGTTTATTAATGTATTCTCTTTTATAAAAAGATTTTTTTTAGATCCAATAATCTATGGTTATTTAACTTTTATTCCTTTATTTTTTGTTTTAGGTAGATATATCTCAAAATCTGGATTAATACTTTCAATATCATTGGTAACCATTCTATTTATCGGCGGTAACACTTATGTTTTATATTTTTTAATTCCTTTTTTTTTAATAATTATTTTTAGTAATAATTTTAAAAAAATTGATTTATTCTCTTTAATCAACTCTACAAAATTTTTTCTTTTTTTTGTTGTAATCTATGCAATATTACAATTCGTATTCAATTTTTTTCAATTTGAAATAAATTGGATTAATTCTGATTTATCGGTTGTAAGCTCGGAAAATATTTTTATTCCCAACAGATCAATAAAACCATTTTCAGTTTTTTCTGATACAACTGTATTTACTTTTTTCTGCTCTATATACTTACTTATATTTTTTAAGCAAAAAAAATATTTTTGGACCTTAATTGCCTTGCTTGGATTTTTGTTATCTGGAACAAGAAGTTTTATAATAGCTTTTATATTAACTTATTTTATTATTTACTTTTTCAAAATAAGATCAAAGTTTAAAGTTTTCATATCTTCAATAATATTCTCAACTACTTTATATATTTTTTTAATTTCTTTTAGTAATTTTTTTAATCAATTGTTTGCTGAATCTTCCTCAAGATATTTGTTATATGGTACTTTCTATGGAAGATATGAAACCATACTAAGAAGATTAGAAGATTTTGAATTAATTAACATTTTAATTCCTTTAAAATTCGACTTCTTAAGCGATCCAAATTTAACATTTGATAATTTACACCTAACCCTAGTTGCTAATTTTGGAATAGTTGGATATATGTTGTTCTGGAAGTTTTTTAAAATAGAAAAACATGATGAAATTACTACTTTCTTTTTCAGTTATATTATAATATGTGGTTTTTTTGCTGATATTATTTATAGTTTTTATATGTTTTTTTTAGTTGCCATTGTAATTTTTTCAAAAAAAAAATATGCTTAGAATTCTCGTAATAGGTTCTGTTCCACCACCTCACTTAGGTCAAGCAATAATGACTAAGTATTTGATTGATATTGAATCTGATAATTTTAAAATATTTAATATTAATTTATCTTTTTCAAAAAATGCTAACGAATTTGGAAAATTAAATATGTTTAAATTTTTTTCATTAATTAAAGTATTTTTTTTGATTTTATATAATAAGATTATAAATAGATGTTCAATTCTTTATTATAATCCTTCTGGCCATAGATATATGCCTATTTTAAGAGATATTTTAATTTTGTGGTGGTCAAGAAAATTCTTTAATAAAACTATTTTTCATTTTCATGCATATGGAATTAATATTGTTTATAAAAAAATGAATAAAATTCTTAAGTTTTTTTTTAAACTATCTTTTTTTAATCCTGATTTAATGATAAAATTAACCGAAGATGTCAACGACGATGAATTATTAATATCACCTTTAAACACTGAAATTATAGCTAATGGAATTGAAGATAATTTTACAAAATATGGTTTTTCAAGAAATACTTGTAGGACCAAAAAATTTAAATTATTATACGTTGGTGCAATATATGAAGAAAGAGGAATTTTAGATTTAATAAACTTAATTGCAAAACTAAAAAAGAGTGGAATAAATGATTTGGAATTAATTTTTGTTGGTGATTTTGTCGATGCCTCTTTTAGGAAATTAATTTACTCTAGAATTGATGAATTTAAAATAAAAGATAGGGTAATATTTAAAGGAGAGTTGATAGGAAAGATAAAATTTAGAGAGTTTAATTCATGTGATATATTAGTTTTCCCCTCTAGAGTTCCATCAGAAACTTTTGGTCTTGTTATAGTTGAAGCTATGCAATTTTTTAAGCCATCAATTGTTACTAATTTGAATGGCCCAAAATACGTTATAGAAAACCAGATTGACTCTGTTTTGTATGAATCGCAAAATATTGATGATTTTGAGGAAAAGCTTTTATCAATTAAAAATAATAAGCATTATTACGATAAATTATGCTTAAATGCAAGAGCTAATTATGAAAAAAAATATACTTTAGAAATTTTTCAAAGAAAGATTTCTAAAGTATTTATGTCATTGAATTAAAATTCATTTAATATCTTCCTCCATCAAAAAAATTAGAACACATTATATAAAAGATGAAAAGTCCTGAAAAACCAAAAATTTTAATTACGGGTGGATCTGGTTTCATTGGAACCAATCTAATAGAGTTTTTATCAAAAAATGAAAAATCAATTTTAAATTTAGATAAATCTAAGCCTTCAAATAAACAACATATTGTTTTTTGGAAAAAATGTAATATCATGAATTTCAATGAATTAAATAATTTTTTTCAAAAATATGAACCCACTCATGTTGTTCACTTAGCAGCTAGAACAGAAACTTCAAGTAACCTAATTGAGGATTATGAAGAAAATACTAAAGGAACTTTGAATGTAATTAAAGCTATTAATAATACATCATCAATTATAAAATCTGTTATTACTTCAACACAGTATGTGTATAGGTCTCTCAAGAACCCACTTCCACTTAATGATCTAGATTACATGCCGCATACAGTATATGGTTTAAGTAAAAAAATTAGTGAAGATTATACAAGAAATTATTTGAAGCAAGGATCCTGGACAATAATTAGACCAACTAATATTTGGGGTCCTTGGAATTATAACTATCCTAATGGTCTTTATAAAGCAATCGAAAAAGGTTTATATTTTAACCCATCTAAAATGACAGCTTATAAATCATATGGGTTTGTACTTAACATAGTTGATCAAATTTTCTCAATTTTATTTGCAGATTTGAATATAACTGACAGTCAGGTATTTTATGTTGGAGAGGAACCTATGTATTCAAAAAAATGGGTAAGTCAAACTTATTTTCATTTGAGGGGATCTTACCCTTTGAGTGTTCCAAATTTTATTCTAATAATTGGCGCTTATTTTGGAGACTTCTTAAAATATTTTGGAATTAAATTTCCATTGACTTCACTTAGGCTTTCAAATATGCTAGAAAGTTACTATGTACCAATTGATAAAACAATTAATCTTTTTGGATTAAACTTTACTGATTTAGACGAAAATTTAAAAATTACTATGAAATGGTATAGTAATTATAAAAAAGAAAAATATAAATATTAGATTGATTTATGATTAATACAAAAACTAAAATACTTGGTTATGATGTACTAACAAATGGTATTGATTTTAAAAGCCTTTTAAAAAATAAAAATGAAGTCATTACTTGTATAAATCCTGAAGCTTATTTACAAGCAAAAAAAGATGATTTATTTAGAAAAGCTTTACTTAATTCAAATCACTTATTGGTTGATGGAGTAGGAATAAAGATCGCCGCAAAGTGGATATATAAAAAAAAAATAAAAAGATATACAGGTCCTGACTTTCATCAAGATTTTTTAAAATTTTTTCAGAAAAATGGAGGAGGTAAAGTTTTTTATATGGGCTCGTCAAATAGTACACTTAATAGAATTAAAAAAAGAATAAAAAGCTTATACGACAAAATAAAAGTTGAAACTTTTTCACCACCTTTTAAAAAAGAATTTTCTGTTGAAGATGAT
>MDTG01171468.1_pt1 | contig 12032 bp, 11 predicted proteins | sample 811421 | NCBI WGS metagenome assembly MDTG01 (sample SAMN05326645, study PRJNA326480) | marine metagenome | isolation source: seawater | place: Pacific Ocean: South East | collected 2011 | reverse complement strand
TTTGCGCACTGATCAAGAGACAACAGATGTAGATTCAGTAATGAATGGGGAAATAGATATTTTTATTCAGTCTCTTTTAAGGCAAAATATTGAAGAATCTTAATTTTTTCACTGAATATGAACAATAAGATTATTTCCGATGAGGCTGCTAAGAAAACACCACCACCCAGTTTTGTAAAACTTGCGATGAAAAATATGGTCAGGAAGGGTAATCAAAGTCTTTATCATTTTGGTCTCACTGCATTTTGTTTTATTGGATTTATTCTTTTAGTTGCTGTTCTTGGTAAACCTCATATTCCGCAATAGTCAAATGGATAAAAATTTGCTTCCTTTATACCAATTGAATATAGACCTTTCTTTTATTCCCTTTCCATTTCAAGATTTAGATATTTGTTTAGATAGTGAGTCAATAAATCTTATGGAAAATCCGAGTTTTTGGAATAAGGAGATAGCTAGCTGGATTAACTTCGTTCAAGCAAATGAGGAATTTGAGTGTCCACAACTAGTTAGATCTGCATCAAAACTTAGTTTGGGATTGGAATTAACAAACGACAAGAAAATTTCATACCTGAATCATACCTGGCTTGGCCAATCTAAGAGTACAGATGTGCTCTCATTCCCAATGATTGATGAGACATCTTTTGCTTTTAGTAGTGAATTTATTGAATTGGGTGACATAATTATTTCAGTGCCTACGGCAATAAGACAAGCTAAAGAAAATAAGGTTGATTTATTCAGGGAACTAAGATGGCTTGCAACTCATGGCCTTTTACATCTTTTGGGCTGGGATCATTGTGATCAAGAAAGTCTTACACAAATGCTTATAACTCAAGAGCAACTTCTTGATTTAAGAGGTATTGTTTAAAATGAAGAAATGAAAATTTAAAAATATGTTCCCCAAGATATCTAGTGACTCTGAAAGAGAAGATTTAAGTTTGTCTAATAACCTTCAAAGAGTCAATAAAAGGTCATCATGGAAAATTGCCAAAGATCTTCCAACAAGCTTCTTTTATGCAGCAAAAGGCTTAAGGTATGCCTTTTCTACTCAGAGAAATTTTAGGATTCACGTTGGATTTGCATTTGTGGCTTTTGCCCTAGGATTTTTTTTAGGACTCAATAAAAGTGATTTAGCAATCATGGCGCTGACAGCTACAAGTGTGCTAATAGTTGAATTGCTTAATACTGCAATTGAATCGGTTGTTGATTTGGCTATTGGAAAAAGATTCCATCCTCTCGCACAAATTGCTAAAGATTGCTCTGCTGGGGCTGTTTTAGTAGCTTCAATTAGTTCATTACTGATCGCTGTCTTATTATTATTTCCACCTTTGATTAAAACGTTTGGAATTTAGTGGCTTAAAACTATGTTTTTAGTAATCGACAATTATGACAGTTTCACTTATAACCTCGTTCAGTATTTGGGCGAATTAGCTGCAGACCATCCAATAGCTGCGGAAATAAGAGTTGAACGTAATGATTCTATTACAATAAGTGAGATAAAAGATTTAAAACCTGATGGGATCTTGTTATCTCCTGGTCCAGGTGATCCCAATCAATCAGGAATTTGTCTAGATATTTTATCTGAGCTATCAAGTCAAATCCCAACTCTTGGCGTTTGCCTTGGTCACCAGGCTATAACTCAGGTTTTTGGTGGTAAAATAATTAGAGCTAAAAGACTTATGCATGGTAAAACATCGAATGTTTTACACAGGGGAGATGGGATATTTAAAGATTTACCTAATCCTTTGGTTGCTACTAGATACCATAGTTTAATTGCGGACAGAAAAACTTTTCCGGAATGCTTGGAGGTTGTTGCCTGGCTAGAAGATAAGACAATAATGGGAATAACTCATAAAAACTACCCTCATATCAATGGTGTACAGTTCCATCCGGAGAGTGTTTTGACTGAAGCCGGTCATAAATTGCTTTCTAATTTTTTGGATTTAGCAGAATCCAGTTAGATTTTCCGTATTATGTTATTTAAATGATGAAAATGAGAATGAGTTTTGGGTCGATGAAATCAATTTTTTTTAGTGCTTTTTTTGCACTACCTACTTTTCTGTTCTCTACCTCTCCAATGTTGGCAGATATTTTGGAAATTGAAAATTTCGGACATAGTTCAATTTTAATTAGAGATGAAAAACATTCTGTATTATTGAATCCATTTAGAGCTGTTGGTTGTGCATCAGGTTTGGTAGAGAAAAATATTGCGGCTGACATTATTCTTGCAAGCTCTCTGCTCCCTGATGAAGGGGCAAAAACTGCTGATGGTATATTTTTTGTGAAACCAGGTTCATATAGAATCCAAGATTTAAAATTGGAGGGCTTTTCAAGCCCTCATGATCGTCTTGGCGGTCGTAGATTTGGGATGTCTACTTTATGGAGATGGGAACAAAATGGACTGACTTTTGCTCATTTAGGTGGTGCTGCATCTCCTTTAACTAGTCAGGAGAGACTATTAATAGGTAAGCCAGATATTTTATTTATTGCTGTAGGAGGAGGCGCGAAAGTTTACAATGCTCAAGAGGCCGCAAATGTAGTCGAATTACTTAAGCCAAAGATTGTTATACCTGTTCAATACCAACGAAAAGGTAAAGATAAAATCTCAAGTTGTGATCAACAGGGAGTACAACCATTTTTAGATAAAATCAAAGATTATAAGGTTAGAAAAGTTGGTAAGAAACATACTTTAAAAAAACGAATCTCAAACAAATATAGTTTGAAAAAACAAATTTCTAAAGATCAATTCATATTTTTGATGGATTAATTCAATTCGTTTCGATCAGCTTGAAAACCGACCAGAATCTTTTCATTTGCTCGACAGTTCCAATGCTTACTCTTAGTGAACCTTTCAAGTTTATTTTTTTATCCATACTTCTAACGAGAATTCCAGATGCTTTTAAGTGTTTTTCAGTTTCTGATGGCCCAAGCCTAGGCCACAGTAGACAATAGTTCCCACCACTAATATGGTGTCTAACTTTATGTTTTTCAAATTTTGTCCTTAACCAATCACGAGCTTTAAGTACTTCGTTTACGTAAGAGTCAATATAGGATTGATCTTTAAGGGCTGCGAATGCAGCTATTACAGCAAAGCTATTGACGTCGTAAGGCCCAGTTACTCTATTTACAATGTTAATGATTTCAGAATTACCAATAGTGAATCCAATTCTTAAACCTGCTAAGCCAGCAGTTTTAGAGAGAGATCTTAGAACAATAAGATTTGGCAATTGTTTGAAATTAACAAATGGCAAAACACTATCACCAGTGAAAGCTTCATAAAGTTCATCGACAACCACCAGTGTTTGGGATGAAAGCTTAGCGATCTCTATTATTTTTTCTGGAGTTAATCTTGTGCCAGTGGGATTATTTGGATTACAGATGAGCAGGATTTTGGGATTATTTTGAGTAATGAATTCGCAAATCTTATTAAAGGGATATCTAAAATCTTTTCCCTCATAGGGAATGAAGATGATTTTCATACCTCGCATTTGTGCGCACGGAGTATAGTATCCAAAAGTAGGTGAAGTAGTTATCATTACCTCGTTTTTCTCGCCATATGCATGAAAAATAGCATTAATTGATGCGTCAACTCCATTGAATATTCCAATTTCAGATGAGTTTATATCTATACTTACTTTTTGTTGACTTAGATTTTTTACTAATTGCTCTTTTAATCCTGAGTATTCTGGGTAAATAGAAACTTCTTCTCTACTTATTTCTTTAAGTGCTTTAGTAACTTGTGGGCTTGGTCCAATTGTATTTTCATTAAAGTCAAGTCTTAGTGAATTACGTCGTCCTTCTAACGGTGCTAAATAAGGATTTAAAGCCTCTACTTCCTTTCTAGGCGTTGGTCTATTTAAAAAAGAATTGTTTCTAGTTTCCATTACATTCTTTCTAAAGTTGGGATTCCTAAAAGATTCATTCCTAGTTTAAGTGTTTTCTCAGTTATGGAACACAAAGCTAGTCTGCTTGTTTTTGATGGTTCTCTTGCTTTTAAAATCGGAACTTGATCATAAAACCTATTAAATATTTGACTTAGCTCAAAAAGATATCCACAAAGGCGATTAGGGAGTAGTTCTTGTTCAACCTCGGCAATTATAGAGTCAAGTTGCAATAGCTTTCGAATCAATGTCCACTCTTGTGGTTCACTGAAAAGAATAGATTGAGTAGATACGTTCAAATCTCCTCCTTTTCGTGATAAGCCAGCTATTCTAACTAATGCATAAAGTAAATATGGAGCTGTATTGCCTTGCAAAGAAAGCATTTTATTAAAACTAAATTGATAATTAGAAACTCTATTTTGACTGAGATCCGCATATTTGATAGCTGCTATCCCAACAGTAGTGGATACTTTATTTATAAAATTTTCACTCTCGGACCTGCTTTCAGCTTTAAGGCGATCATTTAGGTCTTTTTTTGCTCGATAAATTGCTTCATCAAGTAAGTCTACTAATCTTATGGTGTCTCCTGAGCGAGTTTTTAATTTTTTACCATCTTCACCTTGAACAAGACCAAAGGGTACGTGTTCGACAAGACAACTTGAAGGAATCCATTTAGCAAGTTTTGCTATTTGAAAAACCCCAAAGAAATGTGATGCCTGCCCCGCATCCGTAACATAGATTAGTCGGCATGCTCCATCTCCTTCTGGAGGGGGCGTTAATCTATATTTAATCGCTGCAAGATCAGTTGTTGTATAGTTAAAACCACCGTCACTTTTTTGAACAATTGTTGGTTGGGGCTTTCCGTCTTTGCCTACTAGGCCATTAAGAAAAATACATTTTGCTCCTTGATCATTTATCAGTAGATTTTTTTCGTCTAAATCACTAATAATATCTTTTAAAAATTTGTTATAAAAAGATTCACCTCTTTCAGTTAATTGGATATCAAGCCGATCATAGATCTTTTGAAATTCTTTTCTAGATTGATTGCATAATAATTGCCACGCAATTAATGTTTCTTTATCTCCTGCTTGTAAATTAACAACTTCGCTTCTGGATTTATTTTGAAAGTCCTGGTCCTCATCAAATCTTTTTTTTGCTTGACGATAAAAATTTACTAGATCACTAATTTCTACTACATCTTTTGTATGGAGTGCTTCTGGCGCGACCTCTTTCAAATAATTAATAAGCATTCCAAATTGCGTACCCCAATCTCCCACATGATTGATTCGCAAGACTTCATAACCGCAGAATTCAAGAACTCTTGCTAGAGAATCACCAATAATTGTTGATCTTAAATGTCCAACATGCATTTCTTTCGCAATATTTGGACTGGAAAAGTCAATAATCACTAGGTTATTTTTTCCTTTTTTTCTTTTTAGGGTGTCGAATTTTTTCAAAGGAACTCCTAATCTTTTATCATTCAGACGAATATGGATTTCTGATAAAAGTGTTTTTGAATTAATAGAGAGGTTTATAAAACCTGGACCGGCAATAATGGGCGCATTACATATTTTCAAAAAATCATTATCTTTTTGTAGTTGAGCAACTATTTTTTCTGCTATTAGACGAGGAGGTTGCTTTATTTCTTTAGCTAGTGCTAAAGCACAATTAATTTGAAAATCTCCAAATTCTGGCTTCGATGCTGGGACAAGATTAGTACTCGAAAGTATTGAAGAAGTTTTTGGACTTCGATCTTCTTCTGGATATATCTTGATTAGTGCTTTTTTTAAAGCTTTCTGAAGTTTAGAGGATATTTTGAGCATAATATGAGTGGTTTGGTAGAAATTTTTAAGATTTTGTTGTCTTATGGATATAGTGAAAAGAACGTTTATGCATTGTTCTAGTGAAAGCGCATACTAAAATCTATCCATTTACTTTTAGTGATAGGTGCACTCGTTGAGATTAAATCAATACCTGTAAAAATATAGTCGGATAAATTATTAGGATTAATTCCAGAAATTTCAATAACAATATTTTGTGAGCCGTATTTAGGTTTACTGCTTTTTGCAAGTAGACGTAATTCTGGGACTAGCTCCTTAATGGTTTTAATTGACATCTCATCAAGTAAAACACCGTCAGCACCTGCCTCTACTGCTTCTTTTGCTTGAGCTGGAGTTTCTGCTTCAACTATTATTTTCTTTGTCCATGGAATTGCTTGTTTTAAGATTTTAATACTCTCGCTTATCCCTTTAGACCATTCAATATGATTTTCTTTCAACATGGCTGCATCGTCTAATCCAAGCCTATGATTAATCCCGCCACCACAACGAAAAGCGTATTTCTCCAATATTCTGAGCCCCGGCGTGGTTTTTCGGGTATCAGCTAACTTTACATTAGATCCAGAAAGTTTTTTGACTAGTAAGGCTGTCGCTGAAGCAATACCAGAAAGATGCATTGCGATATTAAGAGTTACTCGCTCTCCAGCAACTAATGATGATGATGGACCTTGTAATTCTAGTAGTCTTTGATTTTTTTCAAACTGTTGGCCATCCTTTATTAGTAGTTGAATATTAACTTGAGGATCAATTTTTTGAAAGATAAGTTTGACTATGTCTCCACCACAAAAAGTTCCATTCTCTTTCGCAACCCAATGGGCTGATGCACTCCTATTATCAAGCACAAACCTAGTCAGATCTCCATTACCAAGATCTTCTTCTATCCAGGTGTCTAATATTTTATGTAGCTTTGGTGAGCGAAGATCCACAATAGAACAAATACATTGATCACTATACCAACGTTAAAACCATTTATTAAAATATTTTTGCAGTCTTCCTATTTATCTTTAAAAATCACTTTTAATTATGCGTAGGTCTTTATATTTTTCTTTGTTATAGGTTTACTCTATGCTTTAATTAAGGATATATGCATTATTTAGATCAATTGGACGTTGTTCATAGTGTCAATATTATGATTGCCTTATTGATTGGAGGGGTTTGCTATTATTTATATTATATTTTTACAATCGACGATAAAAATTAGATTCCAAAGATATTGATTACTTACCGATACAGAATTTCGAAAATATATTATCAAGTAAACTTTCTGTTAGGTCATCTCCTGTCAACTCATCTAAATAATTAATAGCTTGTCTCAAGTCGATGGTCCAGAAATCCCATGGAAGCTTATCATTGTAAACTTTATCGATATTTTTTAGTGATTCTTTTGATGATTTTGCGAGATCTAGTTGTCTCTCATTTAGAGCAATATCTAACCCATGTGCTTGGGACGAACCACATATTTTTAATAAAGAACTAATAAGCTCCTCTTCTCCTTTCCCAGTTTTTGCACTAACAATAACTGGATTTTTTTTGTTAATTATATATTTTGTATCTTTTTCCAAAAAAGAATTATCTTTTAAATCAGATTTATTGCCAACAATTAAAAGGGGAATAAATTTGGGCATTTTTCTGAGTATGGATTCATCTTCTTGAGTCCATCCTTTTGAATAATCATAAATTAATATAATTATATCAGTTTGATTTAAAGCTTTTTTAGTTCTTGAAATCCCAATTTTTTCGATGATATTTTCAGTTTCTCTTATACCTGCAGTATCAGTAAAAGTCACTGGTATCCCCTTTAGCACAATCTCGCTTTCTAAAAGATCTCTAGTGGTGCCAGGTAAATCTGTAACAATGGCTTTTTCCTGATTGGATAGCCTATTCATCAATGAGCTTTTTCCTACATTAGGCTTTCCTATTAGCGCAACTTTTAAGCCAGAGCGTACCCATGATCCATGTTTAGCATTATCTATTAGCTTGTTTAAATCTTTTATGATTTCAGAAATTTCATTATTTACATTTTCTTCATCCAAATTTGGAAGATCTTCCTCAAAATCTATTCTTGCTTCAATTTCTGTAAGTTGCTCTAGTAAGCGTCCTCGTATTGATTGGATTGAAGTTTGAATTTTCCCTTCAATTCCATTCATTGCAAGTTCTGCCGCTTTTCGACTTCTTGCTGAAATTAGTTCACTTATTGATTCTGCTTGAGTTAAGCTCAAACGTCCGTTAAGCACTGCTCTTTGGCTAAACTCTCCAGGCTCTGCTCTTCTTACTTTTTTATTGTCTAAGAGTCTCTCAAGGATTTTCTGTACTGTAATAATTCCACCATGGCAATGAATCTCTACTACATCCTCACCTGTAAAACTTCTCGGGCCTTTCATTATGAGGATTAAGACTTCATCAATGTATGTTTGCTGATTTGCTTCTGTTACGTGCCCGTAGAGGATTTTGTGACTGCTCCAGTTGTGTATCCCTGGCACATACACAATATTCTTACTTATCTCAATTGCTGCTGAGCCAGAGATTCTGATAGCAGCAATACTTCCTTGGCCGGGAGAAACGGCTGTTGCAATTGCAGCAATGGTATCTTCAGTAGGAGAGAAAGAATTCATTAAGCGATAATCACGTAATCTTCACTAAGATCAAATCTCTTTTTCTTTTTTATAAACAAGATTTTTTAAAATATGAGAAAAACCTTCTCCAATTTAATAAAAAGAATCCGTAATTTTATCTCTTGGCTTTGGAATCAGGAAGGTTCCCCCTCTCAGAGAGCATTAGGTTTTGGTGTAGGAATATTTTGCGGTTGCTTCCCTTTCTTTGGTTTGCAAACCATCATGGGTGTGTTTTTAGCAAAATTTTTCAAAGGTAACAGTATCTTGGCGGCTGTGGGAACCTGGATTAGTAATCCTTTTACATATGTACCTCTTTATTTCTTTAATTATAGAGTAGGTTCAATCTTATTTAATACTGATAAAACTTTAGTCGATTTTACTCATTTAACTACTAATCAGTTGTGGTCTCAAGGTTGGTACCTAAGTTCTCGACTACTAATTGGCTCAGTATGCGTAGGTTTTGTGATGGGAATTCTTGGAGGACTGTTTTTATATTTTCCACTTAAGAAATTTTCTAAAGAATGAAAATCTTCAATTTTTTTCGGTGAGTCTTAAATCAATCAGTACTGGCCTGACCACAAAAATCTTTTTGTAAAGATTTTTAAAATTACATCAGACTTGTCAGAATATCAATTTATTCCTGTTCTTGCGATGTCTAAAACATCAACCATTGAGCGAATTTGATTAATAGTAATCTCCAATTGATTAACACTTTCGAGCTCAACTTTAAGATCTATGCATGCTGGCTTCCCATATGAAGTTGTAACTCTTGCATCGATTACATTGATACCTCTATCAGAGAGTCTCATTAATATATCTTTGAGTACGCCAACTCGATCAATAACCTCAATTCTTAATTGAATAGGGAACTTATCTTCTTTGATGTGCGTATTACTATTCCACTGAACTGATAATCTTCTTTCTTTAGGTATTAATTGTACATTGACACAGTTAGCTCTATGTATAGTAATACCGTGGTTCCCAAGTGCAATAGTTCCAAGTATTGGCTCTCCAGGTAAAGGGCTGCAACATCCTCCAAGTCGATAGTCAAGACCTTCTAGGCCAATAATGGGTGAATATTTTGTTTGAGATGTTTTGGATTTATTTGTTGTCAGATTGGCTTGTATTCCAATTTGATTCGCTAGCTCATTATCACTTACTTCAGGTTCAAGTCGCTGAGTTTGTATTTTTAGCTCTTCTTTATATCTGTTGACAACTTGATTTAATGTCAATGCGCCAAATCCAAGTGCAGCCAATAAATCTTCGGTAGTTTTGAGATTACATCTCTCAGCAACTTTTGAGATTGCTTCACCTCTAAGTAAATTATCAATACCTTTACGTCCAAATTCTTGCTCTAAGAGCTCTTTCCCTCTTGATATGGTTTCCTGACGATGGCTTTTCTTATACCATTGTCTGATGCGATTTCGAGCTGTTGGTGTGGCGACGTAGTTTAGCCAGTCTAAGCTTGGATGTGAGCTTTTATGAGTAAGGATCTCAACGAAATCTCCATTCTCAAGAGGTGTTGATAGTACACATAGTCGATCATTAATCCTGGCACCATTGCAATGATTACCTACTTCAGAGTGAATACGATAAGCAAAATCTATTGCTGTTGATCCATTCCTTAATCCTAAAACATCACCTTTTGGAGTAAAAACAAATACTTCTTCATCAAATAAATCCTCTTTGATTGATGCGAGATAGTCATTATGATCATCAACTCCATCTTCTTGTTGCCATTCAACTAGTTGACGCAACCAATTAAACTTTTCAGAATCTGGGTTAGCAGGAGATCCTCCTTCTTTATACTTCCAGTGAGCTGCAATTCCAAATTCTGAAACTCGATGCATCTCTGGAGTTCTAATTTGCACTTCAATAGGTCTGTGCTTGCCAATTACAGCTGTATGTAGTGACTGGTATCCATTTGGTTTTGGTAGGCCGATATAATCTTTGAAGCGCCCAGGTATTGGTCTGAATGTGTCATGGACAACTGCAAGAGCGCGATAGCATGTTTCGACATCTGCGACAATTATCCTCAGTGCAGCAACATCAAAAATTTCATGAAATTCTTTTTGTTGCCTTTGCATTTTGCTCCAAATTCCGTATAAATGCTTGGGTCTACCACTTACGTCACATTGACTAAGTCCAGCAGAGTTCAAACGATCTTTTAGTAATTGAACAGTGTTGTTTAATCTTTCTTCTCTTTCACTACGTTTACTAGCTATTTGTTGTTGAATTTCTCTATAAGGCTCTGGCTCTAAAAGTTTAAATGCTATATCCTCAAGTTCCCATTTGAAATGCCCTATCCCTAAACGATTAGCAAGTGGGGCATAAATTTCTCTTGTTTCTTTCGCTATGCGAGTTTGTTTTTCTTTTCCTAGATAATTAATAGTGCGCATGTTGTGAAGCCTATCTGCAAGCTTAACTAATACAACTCGAATATCACTAGCCATAGCTAGAAACATTTTTCGTAGGTTTTCTGCTTGAGCTTCAGTTCTATTATTAAAATGAATTCCGCCTAATTTAGTAACACCTTCAACTAGATATCTAACTTCACTACCAAAATATCCTTCAAGTTGTTCAGGTGTTATGTCTGTATCTTCGACGACATCATGTAAAAAACCTGCTGCAATTACACTTGCGCTTGCACCTATTTCCCTTAGTAAGTCTGCAACTGCAACTGGATGAGTTATGTAAGGCTCGCCACTTTTTCTGTATTGCCCTTTGTGTAATTGAAATGCAAAATCAAAAGCGGCAACTAATAATGCTTCAGAATCTCTAGGACAACTTGCTCCAATTCCTGGTGGAATATTTTTAATGCAATTCTTTAGCCATTCTGGCAAAATAATTTCATAATCATCAATATGTTTGATCTGGTGAGGTCTCAGTTGCGGTTGGCCATCAAAAAATTCATCACAGACAATATTTGTCTGGCTTGAATTGCGTGCAGAGGTGACTTTAGGCATCAGCGCCGGCTCTTGATTTATTTTATTCAAACTCAACATTTCTCGCTACTTTTTTATGAATAATTCATCAAAAGAAGTTTTAAAGATAAATAATCTGAATACTATTTATTCAAATAGCTCTAATTACGTATTAAACGGATTAGATCTGACTATCAATCGTGGAGATAGGCTTGCATTGGTGGGTAGTTCAGGATGTGGCAAAAGCACTGTAGCTAAGGCTATAATGCAGCTTCTTCCTGATGGAAGTTCTTGTCATGGTGAGATTTTTTTAAATGGAAATAATATATTAAAATTAGATGATGTTTCAATTCAATCTATTCGAGGTAAAGAGGTTGGATTGATATATCAGGATCCTGTTTCACGTTTAAATCCATTAATGACAATAGGTGATCATTTAATTGATACTTTTAGAGCGCATGATAATTCTGCATCCATAAACTTTTTAGTAAAAAAAGCAAAAAGTTTGCTAGAAAAAGTTGGAATTGATCCTTTAAGATTTAATTCTTTTCCTCATGAATTTAGTGGTGGAATGCGACAACGCGTAGCAATTACCTTGGCAATTGCCCTAAGTCCAAAATTAATAATTGCTGATGAACCTACAACTAGTCTGGATACAATAGTTGCAGATCAAATTATGAGGGAATTGAGTTCACTTTGTGATGAACTTGGAACTGCTTTACTATTAATTAGTCATGATTTATCCATGGCATATAAATGGTGTAATAAAATCGCAATTCT
>MDTG01446310.1_pt1 | contig 12034 bp, 8 predicted proteins | sample 811421 | NCBI WGS metagenome assembly MDTG01 (sample SAMN05326645, study PRJNA326480) | marine metagenome | isolation source: seawater | place: Pacific Ocean: South East | collected 2011 | reverse complement strand
TCAGTAAAGCAAGTTTAGGTTTTGATAAAAATTTTAATATGACTGCTTTAAATGTTGAAACTTTTGCAAATATGGGCGCATATTTATCAGATTTTGGAGTATTTATCCCTACTTACGCAGGTACTGCAATGCTCACAGGCTGCTATAAAATTGCTTATGCTTATGCAAATATAAAAGGGGTATTTACAAACACGAATCCAGTTGACGCATACAGAGGTGCTGGAAGACCTGAAGCAGCGTACTTGATTGAAAGACTAATAGATAAATCAGCTAGTGAACTTAATATTAGTCCTTTGAAACTAAGAGAAATAAACCTTATTGATATTAATGATATGCCTTACAAAACTGCATTAGGCCATACGTATGATAGTGGAAACTTTAAAAAGAACCTTTTTGATTGTATTGAAATATCTGATTATAAGTCTTTTAAACAAAGAAAAAATACCTCTCTTGAAAATAATAAATATAGAGGTATAGGAATATCAACTTATATTGAAGCCTGCGGTGGTGGAGGTCCTGAATATAGTTCTTTAAAAATTGGAGGAAATGGTAATATTGAAGTAAAAATAGGGACGCAATCTAATGGTCAAGGTCATGCAACATCATATGCTCAAATTGTTTCAGAAGTATTAGAAGTTGATATAAATGAGGTAAATGTAATTCAAGGGAATAGTATAGAGATTCCTAAAGGTTCTGGTACCGGTGGCTCTAGATCCATGCCTGTAGGAGGAAATGCTTTATTCATAGCTTCAAAAAAGTTTTTAGAAAATTCAAAAAAATTGCTATCGGAACACCTTAAAACGACTTCTAACTCAATTACATATAAAGAAGGCTTTTTTAAACATAAAGATAAAAGTTTTTCATTGTCTGACCTAACCCAATTATTTGATGCAAATAAAATTTTAGAAGTTAATGCAGAGTGGGCTCCTAATGTAGGGACCTATACTTTTCCAAATGGTACTCATATTTGTGAATTAGAAATAGATAAATATTCTGGTATGGTAAAAATTTTAAATTATACGGTAGTAGATGATTTTGGAAAAGTTATAAATCCATTGTTATTAGAAGGACAAGTTCATGGAGGTATTGCACAAGGAATTGGCCAAGCTTTATTAGAAGAAACAATTTATGATGATGATACAGGACAACTTTTAAGTGGTTCTTTCATGGACTATGCAATTCCCAGAGCTAGCGATATACCTTATATAAATTTTAATTATAATGAAGTTCTTTGCACAACAAACCCTTTAGGCATAAAAGGTGCTGGTGAAGCAGGAGCTATAGGAGCGCCTCCCGCAGTTATCAATGCTATTTGTAATGCTTTAGATATAGATCACATTGATATGCCAGCAAAACCTGAAAAAGTATGGCAAGTAATATCTTCAAAAATTTAAAATATATTTAGTAAACATATTTTAATTAAGCAAATGCTTCTTCCCATGTGCCTGTAGTAGCAGCCTTAGAATATTCAGTTGCTCTATTTTCAAAGAAATTTGTATGCTCAACTGCATTTAACATCTCATCCATCCACGGTAACGGGTTTATACTTATTTTATAAATAGGTTGTAACTTAAGTTGATTTAACCGAATATCTGCCATATACCTCATGTAGTTTTTTACTTCCTCTGGCCTCAATCCTTCAACGGTTCCCAGCTCAAAGGCCCTATCGATAAAAGCATCTTCATGCTCTATCATTGTATTACAAGCTATGTAAAGATCTCTTTGTAATTCTTCTATGTTTATATCAGGGTTTTCATTCACAAAAGTATTATAAAGCTTAATGATTGACTCTGTATGCAAACTTTCATCTCTAGCAGACCATGTTACTATTTGTCCCATACCCTTCATTTTATTAAATCTAGGAAAGTTTAACAAAATCGCAAAAGTTGCGAATAATTGCAATCCTTCTGTAAAACCACCAAATATAGCTAAAGTTTTCGCAATATTTATTTTAGTTTTTGTATTAAATTTTTGCATATAATCATACTTATCTCTCATCTCTTTAATCTCGAGGAAAGCTGAATATTCTATTTCTGGCATACCTATTGTATCTAATAAATGAGAATAAGCGGCAATGTGAATAGTTTCCATATTAGAAAAAGCTGAAAGCATCATCTGAATTTCTGTGGGCTTAAAAACCTGAGAGTAATGTTTCATATAACAATTATTAACTTCTATATCAGATTGAGTAAAAAATCTAAATATTTGAGAAAGTAAATTTCTTTCTGGTTTAGTTAATTTTCTATTCCAATCCGAAACGTCATCAGCAAGAGGCACCTCTTCAGGAATCCAATGTATCCTTTGCTGTTGCAACCATGCATCATAAGCCCAAGGGTACTTAAAAGGTTTATATATTCTTTTTGTATCTAATAATGACATTATTTTCCTCTCTACTTTATTGACAAGATAAGCATTCATCATAATCAAGTTGATTACCATAAGGTTGCTCACCCTCGTTGATTTTACCTTTTATAGGCACCTCTGTTGATTTTTTATTGTGTGAAACTATTTCAGCTCTTTGAAGAGATAAAGATCTCAAATAATATAAACTTTTTACTCCCCTTTTCCAAGCCGAAAAGTGTATCATATGTAAATCTCTTTTATTAACATCTGGCTTTAAAAATATATTTAGTGATTGAGCTTGGCAAACAAAAGGGGTTCTATCACCTGCTAACTCTATTATTCTTCTTTGATCAAGTTCAAAAGCAGTTTTAAATACTGATTTTTCTGTTTCATCTAAAAATTCAAGATGCTGAACAGAACCTTTGTTAATAGTTATTGAAGACCAAACTTCTTCATTGTCATGGCCTTTTTCAGCTAATAAACTTTTTAAATGAGGGTTTCTTACATTAAAGGACCCTGATAAAGTTTTTTGTGTAAAACTGTTAGCTGCAATTGGTTCTATTCCCGGAGACGCTCCTCCACAAATTATTGAAATAGAAGCTGTAGGAGCAATAGCTATCTTATTTGAAAACCTCTCATTAACTCCATATTCTTTCGCATCTGGACATGCACCTCTTTCATTAGCTAAAATAACAGATGCTTTGTCTGCCTCTTCTTTAATTTTAGAAAATATTCTCTTATTCCATACTTTTGCCATTACCGAATCAAAAGGTATTCTTTTTTTCTGTAAAAATGAATGAAAGCCCATCACTCCAAGACCCACGCTTCTCTCTCTCATAGCTGAATACTTTGCACTTGCCATGGTGTCCGGTGCTCTAGTAATAAAGTCTTCCATAACATTATCCAAAAATTTCATAACATCTTCTACAAAATATTTTTCATTACTCCACTCATCATACTTTTCTATATTTAAGGATGAAAGACAACACACTGCTGTTCTTCTTTTTCCGTCCTTGTCAACGCCGGTGGGAAGTGTAATTTCACTACATAAGTTTGACATCTTAACTTGCAAACCAGACAACTTTTGATGATTAGGTATAGCTTCGTTAACCTTGTCTATAAAAAGCAAATATGGCTCACCTGTCTCTATTCTAGTAGTTAAAAGCTTAATCCATAAAGATCTAGCTTTAACAGTTTTTTGAATTGATCTGTCTTTAGGACTTTTAAGAGACCATTCCTTATCATCCTCTACAGCTCTCATAAAATCATCAGTTATTACTATTCCATGATGAAGGTTTAATGCTTTTCTATTAGGATCTCCACCAGTTGGTCTTCTTAAATCTATAAATTCTTCTATTTCAGGATGCCATATCGGCAAATAACAAGCTGCCGAGCCTCTTCTTAGACTACCTTGGCTTATTGCTAATGTTAAAGAATCCATTACTCTAATAAAAGGGACTACGCCTGAGGTTTTACCAGCTTGACCAACTTTTTCACCTATTCCTCTTAAATTACCCCAATAAGATCCAATACCTCCTCCTTTAGATGCTAACCAAACATTTTCATTCCACAAGTCCACAATGCTATGCAGACTATCTCCTGCCTCATTCAAAAAACATGAGATAGGAAGACCTCTATTTGTACCACCATTAGACAATATAGGTGTAGAAGGCATAAACCAGTGCTTTGACATATAATTATATAATCTTTGAGCATGATCAGCATTATCAGAAAAATAACTTGCTACTCTTGCAAACATACCTTGATAATCTTCATCAGGAAGAAGATATCTGTCTTTAAGAGTAGATTTTCCAAACTCTGTAAGTAAAACATCTTTAGAATTATCTTTTTGAACTTTTATTCCTGGTTTAATCTGAACTACATTAAGAATATCAGAGTTTTTTCTATTTTGATTTTCAGTTTGTACAAAGTTTTTTAACATAATTTTTACTCTTAATTATCCACAACTGTTAATAATACTTTGTGGATATATTACTATATGTTGTGTTTTAAATTTATTTATATCTAAATATTGCGTATAAGTTCAATATAGTCAATACAGAAAAAAAATTAATTATTATTTTAGAACATAAATAGAACAAATTCAAGATAAATAAGGTAAGCAAGTTGTTTTTAAAAAAAATTATTCATGTTATAATTTTATATATGGTTAAATTAGATAAAATTTATACGAAAGGTGGAGATAATGGTTATACATCTATAGTAGGCGGTAAACGTGTCAAAAAGTCCTCTTACATTATAGAAGCTGTAGGACATGTTGATGAACTTAATGCACTTTTAGGTTTAATAAATTGTTATTTAACCAAAAAACATAACCAAATTTTAAGAAATATACAAAATGACCTTTTTGATTTAGGAGCAGATTTAGCTACACCTTTAAATATAAAAAAAAGTGCAATTAGAATTCAAAAAGACCAAACTCTTTATATTGAAAATGAAATTGATAAAATTAACTCCAAATTAAAACCATTAAAATCATTTATTCTTCCTGGAGGGAATAAAGTAGCTGCTTTAATCCATTTAGCTAGAACAGTAAATAGAAGGTGTGAAATTAGTATAGTAAAGCTAAAGGAAAAAAAAGGAATTAATTCAGAGGCTCTTAGATATATCAATAGACTTTCAGACTATTTATTCGTTTTAGCAAGACAAACAAATAAAAGAGAGCTATTATGGGAACCATTAAAAAAAAAATAGAGAATTTACTCAGATGCCCATTAAAAATAGAATAGCTAATTATCAAAACCAAATGATTAAATGGCGACACCACTTTCATGAAAATCCAGAGTTAGCTTACGAAGAATTTAACACTTCTAAAAAAGTTGTTTCTTTGTTGAAACAATTTGGCATTTCAAAAATTGAAGAAGGTATAGGAAAAACTGGCGTAGTAGCTGTTTTAGAGAATGGAAAAGGAAAAAGTATTGGTTTACGAGCAGACATGGATGCACTTCCTATTCATGAAGAAAATAAAGAAAAAAAATATAAATCTAAAACAATAGGGAAAATGCACGCTTGTGGGCATGATGGTCATACAACTATGTTACTAGGTGCTGCTAAATATTTAGCAGAAACTAAAAATTTTAAAGGAAAAGTTGTATTAATTTTTCAACCAGCTGAGGAAGGTTTTGCTGGAGCAAGAGCCATGATTAAAGATGGGTTGTTAGAAAAGTATCCTATTGATGAAATTTATGGAATGCACAATATGCCAGGATTAGAAAAAGGTGTGTTGGCAATTGAATCTGGTCCTAGATTGGCTGCTGCAGATAATTTTGAAATTGAAATAATTGGAAAAGGTGCACATGGAGCTATGCCATCAAACTCTATAGATCCTATCGTTTGTAGCGCTTCTATTATTCAAAATATTCAATCTATAGTTTCTAGAAATTCTGATCCTAAAGAAACATTAGTCATAACAGTTGCTTCTTTTAATTCTGGTAAAGCAAATAATGTTATTCCTAAAACAGCAAAACTTACAGGAACTGTTAGATATTATGATAATGAAATAGGTAAATTAGCAAAAAAGAGATTTTTTGATATAGTCAATCATACTAGCCAAGCATTTGGAGCAAAAGCTATTATTGACTTTAATAAAGGATATCCTGCTACAGTAAACCATCAGGAACAAAGCGTATTTGCCTATAATATTGCAAAAAAAGTTATAGGTGTAAAGGCATCTAATCATCAAAAACCTATGATGGGTTCTGAAGACTTTTCCTATTTTCTTAATAAAGTACCAGGGTGTTTTGCATGGATTGGAAATGGCTCCTCTGCATCACTACATAACCCCAAATATGATTTTAATGATGATGTTTTATCTGTAGGGTCAAGTTTTTTAGCTAGTTTAGCAGAAGAAAGACTTGTATAAACTCTAATTATGTCCAAAAATATTTTTTTATGATATTATATTAATATAAACTTTTTTATAGGGGTGCTTTTAGCTGAGATTATACCCTAAGAACCTGTCCGGTAATTCAGAAAGGGAAAAATATGGAAAATCTAAATATAATCACACAAACTAATGCAGTAAGTATAATAATATCAATCTGTTTCATTTTTTCTATTATAGGAATTTTGTATTCTAGGAATTTTTTAGATTTAAATAATTATTTAGTAGCAAACAGGTCAATTAGAACTTTTTCCTTAACTGCTAGTTTTGTTTCTTCATCTTTAGGCACTTGGGTTCTATTTGGACCTGCCTCTGCTGCAACTTGGGGAGGGATTGGAGCAGTAATAGGTTATTGTCTAGGGGCTGCTTTTCCTTTGTTTCTTTTAATTTCTTTAGGAAAAAAATTTAGAGAAGAATTTTCTAAAGGAAAAACTTTAATAGAAGTAGTAAGGTTAAAGTTTGGTAATCAATTATTTAAGTTGGTTTTAATTTTATCAATTTTTTATATGACAATTTTTTTAATTGCAGAAATTACTGCCGTTTCTATATTAGTGAGGTATCTCTCTGGCACACATTTATGGATTACCGCTTTAATTATTATTATCTCTTCTTTGTTATATACTCTGTACGGTGGTTTAAGAGCGTCTATATTAACAGATAAGTTTCAATTCATATTATTTTTTATACTATTATCAATTAGTTTTGCTTATTTAATCTCAATTAATGCATCAGAGTTTAACTTTCAATATATAAAAAAAAATAAACCTGAATTATTAAACTTTGCTAATCTTACAAACTTTACGGCAGGATTTACTTTTTTTATTGCCGTTGCAGCTACAAATTTATTTCATCAAGGGAACTGGCAAAGAGTTTATGCCGCAAAAAGTATAGGTATTTTAAAAATAAGTTTAATTTTATCTTCTATATTAATAATTCCTATAGTATTTTTTGCTGGATTTTCAGGCCTAATTTCTATTTCACAGAATTCTGAAATATATCCTGACTTAGCTTTTTTTTCATTAATTCTTAAACAACAGAATATTTATATATCTATCGCAATCATATTTTTAGCTATCTCTTTAACAATTAGCAGTATTGATACTTTAATGAATGCTATATCAAGTTTAATTATTGTAGATGGGAAAAATATAATAGACCTTAATTTTAATTTCATATACTTATCTAAAATTATAATTATTATGTTATCTTTTATCGCATTTATAATAGCCTCGAAAGGGCTAAATGTTTTATATTTATTTTTATTAGCTGACTTATTTTGTTGTGCCGCTGCGGTCACAATATTTTATAATTTTTACAAGAAAAAAATAAATCAAAAAACAGCATTTTTTTCTATAATTATGGGACTAACTTCTGGACTTTTATTTTTTCCTAGTTCAAATTTTTCTAAATCTTTATTGGTGGGTGGAATATTACCTAACCATTTATTTCCGTTAATAATAACTGATAATTTATTATTTTTTTCTTTTTTAACGGCTACTTTGTTACCAATTTTGTTTTGGAAAATCAATTTTAAGTAATATTTTGAGATTTCGTATTAACCTTTCTCAGCGCAAATAATCCATTCATTAATACGTCTTCCAAATAGTTTATGACAAGAATATCCACAGTCTTTAATAAGAAAAAAATCTTCAATTAAACGTTTAAAATCGTTTTCTGTTTTTAAACAATAGCAACGTATATTATCTCCATAAGGACCAGCTAAAAATACATTTTTTTCTATTTCTTTTTTTCCTTTTGAAAACTCAGAGTCCTGATCATTAATGTCTAATACAAGTCTACCTCCTTTTTTTAAAACTCTTTGAAACTCCTTTAAGAGTAGCTTAATTCTTTCTTCTGACCCTAACAAAGACAATACACTCATAGCTACTATATAATCAAAATAATTATCTTCAAAATCAATCCTTTTAGTTTCTGAATTTATCAAAGACAAATGAAGTCTACCTTTAACTTTTGTTTCATTTCCAATAAACCTCCTTTTTGTTGTATTCAGAGCAGCTTTTGAAACATCTATTCCAAAAACTTCATACCCTTGATCTAATAAAGCTTCAGTATTACAACCTCCTCCAAATCCATATTCTAAGATCTTAGCATTTCCTTTATGTATATTAAAAAATTTTTTTTCTATTCTAACTAATTCTAAGGAAGGGTATTTTTTTATTTCTCCTTCCTCGTCATATTCAATTATAACTTCTTTTTGGACTAAACTTAAGTTTGTTTCTGTCATCAATATTCCCTCTTTTTATCTACTATGTTTAATAACTCTTGATTATTTAAATATCTATATAAGTTTTGTTTTATTAGGTTGTAACCTCTTTCTCTATTATTGTCTGATAAGCCTGCAATATGTGGGGTAATAAAAACATTATGTAGCTTTTTAAGTTTATGTCTAACTGGCAAAGGTTCTGGGTCTGTAACATCTAAACCTATTCCTCTAAATTTATTATAAATCTCATTTTTTAATAAATCCTCTGTCTTTACTAACTTTCCTCTTGATACATTTATAAAAGTTGATTCATTTTTCATTTTTTTAAAAAAACTATAATCAAATATAAATTCAGTTCTAAAAGTTAATGGAGCAGCACTAAAAATAAAATCATATTTCTTAAGTTCTAAATCTTGTAGTTTATAAAATATATTTTGAACAATGTTTGAGATAACAGGAATCTCATTAGAAATTGCATCTACTTTAGCACCATGAGCATTAAGTCTTTCTGCTATACCGTAACCAATGCCTCCTAATCCAAATATTAATGCTTTTTTATTAAATATTTCAATAGGCCTAGAACGTAATTTTGTATCATGTATTACATCATTAAAATTCCTACAAAAATATAAAAGCAAAGCAATAGCATGATCTGCTACCTCTGGTCCTTGAATAATTTTTCCATTAGTGAAAGTTATATTAGATTTTTTTAGATTAGTACCAATAAAATCCTCAACTCCTGCTCCTCCAGCATGAACCCAGTCCAAATGTTTAAAAAAATTAAAATCTTGTTGCTTAAAAACATACCTTGGACAACCTATCATAGCATCACATTTGGTAACATTTTTTAGGATTTTATTTTTTATATCCTCTACAAATATTATTTCAGCTTTTTTATAAGTATTCTTTAGTTCCTTTTTCCAAGATGGATTAAAAGCCTTACTTGTAATAATTAAAATTTTTTTTTTCATTGGAAGTTTTCAAATTAAATAATAAGATTTTAATTTATTTTTTAATACATTACAATAAAGTTTCTATAATAATTAATAATGCGAACAATTAATTCAAAACAGCTGGATCAAAAATTTGACATAATCCTATGTGACTCGATAGATGCATTGGAGTTTTGTTATAAAAATGGCCTAAGTAAAAACATAAAAGTACTATCTCACTCTCCCAGCATATTATTAAATAAAAATATAAAATCAGAAAATTTATATAATAGCTGGACCAGAAAAAAAATAATTGAATATCAGAAAGGTATTTTGCCCTTCACTAAAGATATTTTTAAAACTATTAATCAATCTTCTAAGTATGAAATTGAATTAGCAACCCTTGCATGTGTATTTGCTAATCAGTTAAGTAATTTTATTTTAAAACTATCTCATTTGAAAAATAACTTAAGTAGTAAAAAAATTCTTTTTATAAAATTAGATAATAATCTTGAAAACGCTAAAAATATTAATCCTCCTTGGGACACCGTTTCTTCAGAGTTAAATTTATATAGCTACAAATACAATCCTAAAAACTACAGTAGTGTGAGTAACAACAGCAAATTTATGGCGAGTTTTTTAAAAAGACTCCACCTAGGTGGTATGGAAACGATAATATATAGAATTGCAATGAAACTAAATATTTTAAATTTTTTTAAAAAGAAAAATAATATTATAGTCATTAATGAAAATGAGATGATAATTGAATTAACTAGTAAATTATTTATCAAAGGTTATAAAATAATTGATTTTAGAAATATTAATCTTAAAAATAATGAAAGAGGAAAATTTAACTTTAATAAGTTTCAATTAATAACGAAAAATATATTTAAAGCTAGAATAAAAAAGTGGTTGCCTAAAAACCTTCAACCAGCTTGTTTAAATTATATAGAAAATGAATTTGAAATAAAAACATTAGAATATTTAAGTTGGAAAAAAATAATTATAGAAAAATTTTCCAATCATAAAATTAATGAAGGCATAGTTCTAATGAATCATCCATCTTCACCTAAAGGATTAGCAATTAAAAATGTTTGCCAGAAGAAGAATATAAAAATGATTTCTTGTCAACATGGTGTTACAGCCGAAATATCTGATTCACATGATTATTGTCTAAGCCAACATGACTCTTCCTCCTCTGACATTTATATTGCTTTTAATAAAGGCTCTTTTGAAATAGCCAAAAATAATCCTTTCAACCAAACAAAAAAGCAGTTTTTATACGGTGCACCCAAGCGATATTATAGAACTGGAAAATTAATAAATTATTTTAAAAAATTTGATATTTTATATTTATCTAATAATTTATATGCAGGTAATTTAGGAGGAGTATCAAATTGGAGTTCAGACCTAGAAAAAGCAAAAATAGAAATAAACATTATAAATTTACTAGAAAAAATCAATAAAAATATTTTTTTTAAACCTTACCCTGAGATCAATAAAAGGTATTATGAGGAAAATCCTTGCCTTAGAGAATTGAAAAATAAAAAAAATCTAACAGAAATAAAAAATAATTATGATTCTAGGTATATATTAAATAAAACAAATTTAATTATATGTGCAACTGCTACAAGTACTGTAGCGTGGGCTATAATGTCCAACACTCCAACTGTTTTTATAAATTTTAAATACCTAGCCCCCTTAAAACCTGAAGCATATTATTTTTTTACTAAAGGTTTGTTTTTATTTGATTATGAAAAAAGTAGTTTTTCTAAGGATATTTCAAATTTTTTAAGTAAAAATAACAAAGAAATTAATTATTTATGGCAAAAAAAGATCAAATACAGAGAAATACTTAAAGAAAATTTTATTTCTTCCAAGACTTCATTTAACATAAACAATATTTGTAATTAATATATTATGTTTAATATTAATTTTTTAAAATTTAATTTGATTATTTTTGATTTATTATATACAAGATAAATCATAAATTTTAATGTTAATATCTAGAAAATAATTTTAAATTTTATAATACTAAATTATGCTTCAATGTTAATATATTACACTTATTGATTAATGATATGGAAAAATTTGATATATTTATACCTGGAAAACTTGTAAACTTAGTTTGTATAGATGATAAATTTTTAAAAAGTAATAACTGGTATACATGGTTAAATGATCAAAAAATAACTAAGTATACCAAACAAGGTTATTATCCCCTTAACAAAGAAGAGCACTACAAATACGTAGTAGATAGTATCTTTACAAAAAAAAGAATACAATTAGGTATTATTAAACTTAAAAATAATAAATTAATTGGTATGATAAGCTTGTATAATATTAATCACATTGATCAGTGTTGCTCTGTATCTGCTTTAATGAACATGAAAGATAAAAATATAACATCAGTAGAATATCTTCTTGAAGCTCAAAATTTATTAATAGATCATGCTTTTAATAAATTAAATTTAAGAAGAATAGAAGCTGCTGCTAACGATAAAAGACTTTGTACTTTTAATGAAAAACTTTTTGGTTTTAAGTGTGAGGGTATTCTCAAACAAAGAGATTACATTGATGGATCTTTTAAAGATAGGTATATACTTGCAATTTTAAAAAATAATTGGGATA
>MDTG01273202.1_pt1 | contig 12035 bp, 11 predicted proteins | sample 811421 | NCBI WGS metagenome assembly MDTG01 (sample SAMN05326645, study PRJNA326480) | marine metagenome | isolation source: seawater | place: Pacific Ocean: South East | collected 2011 | reverse complement strand
GTAAAAATCTGAAACATAATTTGACTTTAATTTCTAAGATATCTTTGTTTCATAGTCTAGGTTTTCCTATTTTGATTGGAACTTCTAGAAAAAGATTTATCAGTCAAATATCTGGAAAAAACGATAGTAAAGACAGAATCGGAGGGACTGTGGCTTCTGTTCTTTTTTTATTATCCCAAGGAGTGCAAATATTTAGAGTGCATAATGTTAACGAAGTTAAACAAGGTATTTTAGTATTTAGAAAAATATTGTCAAATTTTACAAATTAATGAAAAATAAATATTTTGGAACTGATGGAATTCGAGGAACTGTCAACCAGGGGAATATCACTGGGGAGAAATTTTTTAAATTTGGTTTAGCATCTGGCACATATTTTAAAAATCAAAAAAAACCAAAACAAATTGCTATTATAGCCAAGGACACAAGGTTGTCTGGTTATACTTTAGAACCGGCATTGGTATCTGGCTTAGTATCAGGTGGAATGCATGTTTTCACTTTGGGGCCTTTACCAACTAACGGACTTGCAATGTTAACAAAATTGATGAAAGCAAACATGGGGATTATGATTACTGCTTCTCACAATCCTTATCATGATAATGGACTTAAATTATTTGGACCAGATGGTATGAAATTATCAGATGAAATAGAAAAAAAGATTGAAAAATTAATAGATGCTAAAAACACGAAACAATTAACAAATCCTAAATTTTTGGGGCGCGTTAAAAGACTTGAAAACGGAAATGATAAGTATGTTGAAATACTAAAAAAAAATTTTCCCTCCAATTTTCATTTAAAAGGCACCAAAATAGTTTTGGATTGTGCAAATGGAGCTGGCTACAAAGCTGCCCCTAAATTACTCAAAGAACTTGGGGCAAAAGTTATATCCATTGGAGTAAAACCTAATGGTTTTAATATTAATGAGAAATGTGGATCTATGCACCCATCTAAAATTCAATCAGCTGTGAAAAGATTCAAAGCTCATGTAGGAATATCGTTTGATGGTGATGCCGATAGAATTATTATGTGCGATGAAGAAGGCAAGATCATAGATGGAGACCAAATTATTGCTATGCTTGCACAAAGGTGGAAATCAAAAAAAATTTTAAGAGGAGGAGTGATAGGCACATTAATGTCTAATTATGGTTTAGAGATTTTTTTAAGAAGTAAAAAAATCAAATTTTTTAGATCAAAAGTTGGAGATAGGTACGTTAAAGAAAAAATGAAAAAATTGAATTTTAATTTAGGAGGTGAACAATCTGGGCATATAATTTTAGGAAAATTTGCAACTACTGGTGATGGACTTATGGTAGCCTTAGAGGTTTTATTTTCCTTAAGAAAAGGAAAAAAAGCTAGTAAGCTGCTAAACGTTTTTAAACCCTTGCCTCAAATTTTGGAGAATATTGCTGTTAAAGACAAAAATGTAATTAATAAGCTTAAATGTAAAAAAGCGATTAAAAAAGCTAACAAGCTTATGGGTTACAAAGGAAGACTTTTAGTTAGGAAATCTGGAACTGAACCAAAAATTAGGATTATGGGAGAATCTTATGATAGAAGTTTAATTTTAAAATGTGTAAAAATAGTCAAGAGATCAATAAAATAAATTGAAACCCAAATCTAAAATTTTAATAATAGCAGGATCCGATTCTTCTGGAGGAGCTGGAATTCAAGCCGACATTAAGACAGTTACTGCTTTAGGAGGCTATGCAATGACAGCAGTTACTGCTGTCACTGTTCAAAACACAATAGGAGTAAATTCTGTTGTTCCCATCAAACCTAAAGATATAGAAAAACAAATTTTATTTACATGCGAAGACATAAAACCAAACGGAATAAAGATTGGAATGCTGCACTCATCACAGGTAATTATTTCTGTTGTAAAAGCATTAAAAAAAATTAAAACTTCTAAGATTATTTTGGATCCTGTTATGGTTGCAAAAGGTGGCGCTAAATTAATCAACCAGTCCGCAATTAAAACCTTAAGAGATAAATTAATCAGAAAAGCTTATTTGATAACACCCAATATTCCAGAAGCTGAGGTTTTAACAAAAACAAAAATTAAAAGCCTAGAAGACATGATACATGCTGCCAATATTTTGCTAAAATTAGGGGTTAAGAATGTTTTGTTAAAAGGTGGTCACAAAAAATCAAAATATATGGAAGACATTCTTTTGAACAGAAAAGAAATAAAAATTTTTAAAAATAAAAAAGTAAAAACTAAAAATACTCATGGGACAGGTTGTACTTTATCAAGCGCAATTGCAACTTTTTTGTCATGTGGAAAACCTTTAAAGAAATCTTGTGAGTTAGGAATTAAATATGTTAATCAAGCAATAGGATCTAACCCAAATTATGGTAAAGGTCATGGTCCTATAAACCATTTGAACTCAATATTGATAAATAGAAAATTTAGATAATGAAAAATGTAGTTGTTGTTGGATCTCAATGGGGCGACGAAGGAAAAGGAAAGATAGTTGACTGGCTTTCAAGTGAAGCTGATGTTGTTGTTCGTTTTCAAGGAGGTCACAATGCTGGTCACACTTTAGTCATAGACGGTGTAACTTATAAACTTAGATTGTTGCCATCTGGGATAGTTAGAAAAAATAAAATTTCAATAATTGGAAATGGAGTTGTTGTAGATCCTTGGGCACTACTTGATGAAATTAAAGAAATTAAGTCAAAAGGTGTGAATGTCGATGAAAACAATCTGATCCTATCCGAATCAGCAAATCTAATTCTTCCTTTTCATAAGGAAATGGATGAAATAAGAGAAGATGCTGCAGGCAAAGCTAAAATTGGAACAACAAGAAGAGGAATTGGTCCTGCGTATGAAGACAAGATTGGAAGAAGATCTATTAGAGTAATGGATTTAGTTTCTAAAAACAATTTAGACCATAGACTGGAAACTGTTCTTGCTCATCATAACGCAATAAGAAAAGGTTTAGGAAAAGAGATTTTTAAGAAAGATCAATTAAAAAAAGATTTATTAAAAATAGCTCCAGAAATATTGAAATTTTCTCAGCCTGTTTGGAAAAAAATAGATGAATATAAATCTAAAGGTAAGAAAATATTATTTGAAGGTGCACAAGGTATTCTATTGGATGTGGATCATGGCACGTACCCATTTGTTACATCTTCTAATACAGTGGCTTCGTCTGCAGCAACAGGAACGGGTTGTGGACTAAATACAATAAACTATGTTTTAGGGATAACAAAAGCCTATACTACTAGAGTTGGGGAAGGACCTTTTCCAACAGAACTGATAGACGGTATTGGAGAACATCTTGGAACTAGAGGAAAAGAATTTGGAACAGTAACTAGTAGAAAAAGAAGATGTGGTTGGTTCGACGGAGTCCTTGTAAGACAGACAATAAAAATTTCAGGTATTAACGGAATAGCACTTACTAAGCTAGATGTTTTGGATGAACTAGATGAAATTAAAATGTGCATTGCTTATGAACTTAACGGCAAAACAATAGATTACTTGCCTGCAGCAGTAGACGATCAATTAAAAGTTAAACCTATATATAAAAAATTTAAAGGATGGAAGTCTTCTACTAAAGGAATAAAAGAATTTGATAAATTGCCAGAAAATGCAAAGACTTATATTAAGGAACTAGAAAAATTTATAGAAGCAAAAATATCAAGTATATCAACTAGTCCTGAAAGAGAAGATACTATTCTTATAGAAAATCCTTTTTAAAACTACTAATTTTTTGGTAGTAAATTTTTGGACTTAGTAGAATTAATCATAGATTTTTGAAGTTTTTCAAACGCCTTTGTTTCTATCTGTCTAATTCTTTCTCTACTGATTTTATATTTTTTACTTAACTCTTCCAAGGTTTTTGGGTTTTCAGTTAATCTTCTAGCTTCCAAAATTTCTTTCTCTCTATCATTTAAAATTTTAATAGAATCATAGAGTAAATCTTTTTTATCATCAAACTCTTGTTTTTGAGAAGTTTGCAATTCTTGATCTAAATGATCATCTACCAACCAGTCTTGCCACTCATCTGTTTCTCCAGCTTTAATAGGTGCATTGAGTGATTTTTCTTGCCCCATCATTCTTCTATTCATATTGACAACTTCATCAGAATGAACATCTAATCTTTTTGATATTTCTTTAACCTGTTCATCTCTTAGATCACCTTCTTGACCAGGAGCAATTTGATTTTTAAGTTTTTTCAAATTAAAAAATAATTTTTTTTGTGCTGTAGTAGTTCCCATTTTCACAAGACTCCACGATCTTAAAACGTATTCTTGTATTGATGCTTTGATCCACCACATCGCATATGTTGCTAATCTAAAACCTTTATCAGGATCAAATTTTTTAACAGCTTGCATTAAACCTATATTACCTTCAGAAATTAATTCACCAACTGGAAGACCATAACCTCTATAACCCATCGCAATTTTAGCAACCAATCTTAGATGGCTTGTAACAAGTTTGTGAGCAGATTTTAAGTTTCCTCTTTCCTTCCAATTTTTGGCCAACATATATTCCTCTTCAGCATCAAGCATTGGAAATTTTTTAATTTGAGCCAAATAAAGGGATAACCCTCCAACTGAAGGTGTCGGTAAGTTTGAAATGTCTTTTGTTTTAACCATAATTGTTGTTTATTTATATATTACAACGTTAATTTTCAATCGCTAAGTTTGTTTAGTAAATCAAGCAATTTTTTATAATCTTTTGGAATATTACTTTCAAAACTCATAAATTTGTTATTTTTAGGGTGAAAGAAGCCTAGACTCATGGCATGGAGAGCTTGTCTATTTAGAGAATTTAATTTTTTTTCAAAATCTTTATTAGATTTCTTAAATTTTATATTTTTTTTTCCATATTGTTTGTCACCCAGCAATGGATTTCCTTTGTGAGACATATGAACTCTTATTTGATGTGTTCTTCCAGTTTGAAGCTCACATTCAACCAAACTAATTTTAGGTATATTCTTTATACTATAAATTTTTTTAGTGAAATAATTTGTTATTGCTCTTTTTCCTTTCACCTCACTCACTGCCATAAGTTGCCTATTTCTTTTACTTCTTGAAATTAGTGTTTCAATTTTTCCTTTCAAAGGCCTTATGACTCCCCAAATTAAAGCGATGTATTTCCTTTTGATGGTATGTTCACTAAATTGTTTTGCCAGTTTAGAATGAGCAAGATTATTTTTTGCTACAACTAGAAGTCCACTTGTTTCTTTGTCAATTCTATGAACAATGCCAGGCCTAAGGTCTCCATTAATATTAGATAATTTTTTTTTGTATTTAAATATTAGCGCATTAACCAAAGTTTTTCTAAAATTTCCGGCACCAGGATGTACAACCATGCCTGCAGGTTTATTTACAATTAGAAGATCTTTGTCCTCATAAACCACATCAATTTTAGTCTTAAATGGTTCAATTTTCTTTTTTTGAGTTTCAAAAAGATTTACAACAACGCTTTCATTTAATCTAACTTTTTTTGATGGAGAAGAAACAACACAACTGTTGATTTTAACATTTTTTGATTCAATAATTTTTTTGATTTTAGATCGTGTTAAGCTACTTATTTTTTTTGTAAGTATTAAATCTAGTCTATTTCCCTCATCTTCTTTGGTAATTAAGAATTTTATTGTGTTATTAGTCATTTAAATTTAAATTATATTCATTTGCGTTCGTAGCTCAACTGGATAGAGCGTCTGACTTCGGATCAGAAGGTTGAGGGTTCAAATCCTTCCGGACGCACCAGTTAAATTATCCACTCATTAAATTTGGACCTGTTTTCCAATATGTATTTTGGAAAGTCTTCATTTATTTCAATTTTTTTATACCTGTAGTTTCTGCCAAATATATCAGAATGTTCGTTAACTCTTTTCTTTATATTTTTAACATTAGTAAACTTATCTTGATTAAATTCTTGATGTGCAAATGATCTAATTTTTTTTGATATATTTTCTGGTTTTTTTAGATAACTGAAATGCCAACCTCCATCAGATATTAATTGAGGTTCTTTAGGCTTGTAAAATTTCCAGAAAGGTCTTTTTTTTGTTTTTATGTTTCTTAACCACTGTGGAGACTTAAGAACCTTTTTTTTACATATTTTTGTTCCACTCCAATATTTTTCAGTCATATTCATCAAGTTAATTTTTGATTGAAAATTTTTTTGTATAAAACACGCATAATTATTTTTTTCGTCAAATTCAGATATTTTTCTTGGGTCAGGTATTTCATCAATATCAGAAATCATTATTAAATCTTCATCTTCACATTCCTCATAGCCTTTTTGAAGAGAGTTTCTTTGAAACTGATCTCTTAAATGTGCTGCCTTCCAATTTTTCTTAAAATTTTTTACATCTTTTGGCATGTCTTCAACAACTAAATAATCTATCTTGTTTTTGAATTTTGAAAATTTTTTTATATCAAAATTTAATCTTTTTTTGTTGCCAGCATGGTCCATAGTTGATTCAGCTATAACAAATTTATTAACTGATTCATCTAAAGTATTTAGCCTTATATCTAAGACAAGATCTTCATCAAAATACATAAAACAATCTATCAATTGCATATTTATCTATTCACCTATGTTAATTAGGGTTCCTCTATCTCTAGCGCCAGAGTGAGAGATATAAAAAATAATCACGCCAAATATAAAGTATAAAAATGAAATCATAAAACCTTTAAATATTGAGTAATAATTAATCATGTCATTAATAAGAATATTTCTCATTTCTTCAAATATATGGACCAGAGGCAAAATTTTAGAGACTAGTTGCAACCATTCAGGTAAAATTTCTATTGGATAATATATGCAGCCTAAAGGTGCCAAAAAGAAAAGACTAGCCCAGGCAATATTTTCAAAGGACGGTCCAAATCTAAGCAGTCCAGAGGTAACTAACAGTCCTAAAGTAACACCAAAAATGTAGAGACTTAATAATAAAAAAATTAATGGCGTGCCAATTTTAAAAACTGAAACTCCAAATAGCGGTATAGCAAGTATTACAGCAGGAACTAAGCCAATCAAAGTTCTAAATATTGCTGTAAGAGTTAATGCTGCAATTATTTCACTAATTTTGATTGGAGCTATAAACAGATTCGTAAAATTTCTACTCCAAATTTCTTCAAGAAACATCATATTGTAACTAATGCTAGATCTAAATAAAAAATCATAAAGTATAGCTGCAGTTAAAATTATACCTACAGCATTATTATAATAACTAGAACTAACTGTAAAAAATTTAGATATAAATCCCCACAAGAATATCTGTATTGATGGCCAATAGATAAGATCAAGAATTCTGGGAAAAGAATTTTTTATTAAAAAAAAGTGTCTAAGGATTAATCCATAAATTTTATGCCATCTCATTTTTGCTCCTCGCAATTTTTAAAAAAGTATCTTCTAGATTATCTCGACCATGTTTATCGATTAATTCTTTACATGTTCCTTTATCAACTATTTTTCCATCTTTCATCATTATGATAGTGTCACAAAGTCTTTCCACTTCCTTCATATTGTGAGAGGCTAATAAAATTGTTAATTCATTTTTTTTTTTATATTCTTCAATATAATTTCTTACAAAATCACCAATATCAGGGTCTAAGCTGGCTGTAGGTTCATCTAAAAATAATAACTTAGGTTTATTAATTAAAGATTTTGCCAGAGAAACTCTATTTTTTTGCCCAGAAGATAACTCACCAGTTTTTTTGTTTAAATACGAACCTAGATTTAAATCTTCAGAAACTTCTTTTATTCTGTCTTCTAAACTTTTTACACCATACAATCTTCCATAAACTTCTAAGTTTTGTTTTACGGTTAACTTCTTAGGCAACTCAACATATGGAGAAGCAAAATTTATTAAGCTTAGAAGAAAATTTTTTTCAGATTTGTTTATATCTTTTCCATCAATAAAAACACTGCCACTTGTTGGTCTTATGAGTCCCAGCATCATGCCAATAGAAGTAGTTTTTCCGCATCCATTTGGACCAAGGAGTCCTAAAGTTTTATTCTTTTCAATTAAAAAAGTAATATTTTTTACCACTTCTGTATTGTTAAACTTTTTAGTAAGGTTGTTAACTTCTACTTTCATTTTTAGTTTGCTGCATGTTTTAATCTATCATTTATAGCTACACCCGCTCCTTTATTTGGAATCTTAGCTACATAGATTTTTTTATAATTTAGTTTTTTTATTTTTCTGAATATTTTATACAAATTTTTAGCAGCCTCATCTAAGTTTGATTTTCTACTTAAATTAAAGGTGTTTTGTGCTTTATCATAATTTTTACCAAAAGTTATAAATGCATGATTTTTTTTTGCTTTTATTTGATTTAATTTCATTGGAATATTTGGAGAATAATGTTTTTTTAATGCTCCAGGAGATTTTATTTTATGGTGTTTTTTAGCTATTTTAATTTTTTTTCCTAAAATCTTACTAATTTTTTTGTTACTTATTATTCCTGGTCGCAATATCCTAATTTTTTCTGTTAGGTCTACGACAGTAGATTCTATTCCAATTTTTGAATTACCATCATCAATTATAATTTTTATTTTATTTTTGAACTCTTCAGCCACATCTAGAGCTCTTACAGGACTTATACCAGTTGATTTATTTGCACTTGGCATAGCTAATGGAAAATTTAATTTACTCAATATAATTCTAGTCTTCTTGTTGCTAGGAAATCTTACTGCGACAGTATCAAGTTTTGCTGTTGCAATAGAACATATTTTAGATGATTTCTTTTTTTTCATTACAAATGTTATAGGTCCAGGACATAGTTTTTTATAAAGTTTTAAAAAAGTTTTGTTAATTTCAACATCATCGGAAAGTTTGTTTAAATTATAATAATGAATTATCAAAGGATTGATTTTTGGTCTTTTTTTTAGAGAGTATATTTTTTCAACAGCTTTTTTTGAGTACGCGCTTCCAGCTAAGCCATAAACAGTCTCTGTAGGCAAACCCACAATGTTACTTTTTTTCAAATATTTTAATGTTTTGAAAAGGATGTTTTTGTTAAATTTAAATATATTTAAATAGATATTTTTCATAATGCTATTATTATGTTCTAAATGAAAAGCAAAAATATTCTAGCTAAAATCAAAAGTAAATCTATAAAAGAGACAAGAGAAGAAATTAACGATATTTTAGAGAAATTGGAAAAAAAAGAGACCAATTTAGATAGTTCTGTAGGTGACTATCAGAGATTACTCACACTCAACAATCATATGGATGCATTATTTAAAAAAAGATTTAAGGAGATATCTTCTTTAATTAAAAAGATTAAAAAAAAATGATTAAAAAACAATTAATTTATAATGCAAAAAAAACAGAAGATTTTTTAAAAAAATATATAAAAAAACAAAAACAAACACATTTGCTTAAAGCTATGAAATACGGAACTTTGTCAGGAGGCAAAAAGATCAGGTCTTCAGTTATAATTAACACAGGAAAACTGTTTAATTTAAATGTAAAAAAACTAATCAATATTTGTGGAGCAGTAGAGTGTATACATTCGTATTCCTTAATACACGATGATTTGCCATGTATGGATAATGATAAAATTAGACGAGGAAAACCCTCTACACATGTAAAATTTGGAGAGTCAACAGCTGTATTGGCTGGAAATTCTTTATTAACTCTTGCATTTGAAATGATTGCTGACAAGAAGTATTTAATAAATCAAAATTCTAAAACTGAACTTATTAAGGAATTAGCTTCCTGTTCTGGACATGCAGGAATTGCAGGAGGGCAACATCTCGATCTAAGTTTTGAAAAGAAAAGGAAAACTCTAAGTCAAATTATAAATATGCAAAAGAAAAAAACAGGAAAATTATTTAATTTTTGCTGTTTTGCTGCTGGTAGCGTTGCAAAAAGAGGAGAGATGGAAAAAAAATCTCTAGGTCTTCTTGGGGAAGAAATTGGTTTATTATTTCAGCTAGCAGATGATTTTTTAGACGTTAAAGGTTCAAGAAAGTTAGTAGGAAAGCCAACCAAAAAAGATAAGAAAAAAGGCAAATCCACGTTAATAAGTCTTATGGGCTACAAAAAAACATATAAATATGCAAATAATTTAAAAAGAAATATATTGAGAAAATTAAAAAAACATGGAAAGAAAGCGGAAGAATTGAATAATACAATAGAATTTATTTTAGGAAGAGATTTTTAATGTCCAAGTTACTAGATCAAATAAATTTTCCAGCGGATCTAAGAAAATTAGAAAAAAATAAACTAAAAAAAATTTCTGAAGAACTTAGAAACGAAATGATCGAAGCTGTTTCAGAAACAGGAGGTCATTTAGGTGCAGGCCTTGGGGTTGTGGAGCTTACCGTAGCTTTACATTATGTTTTTAATACTCCAAAAGATAAATTGGTTTGGGATGTGGGTCATCAATGCTATCCACATAAGATAATTACTGGAAGAAAAGAAAAAATAAGAACTTTAAGGCAAGGAGGAGGATTATCTGGATTCACAAAAAGATCTGAAAGCGAATACGATCCTTTTGGAGCAGCTCATAGTTCTACTTCAATTTCATCAACGCTGGGAATGGCAGTGGCAAAAAAATTGTCTAATGATAATAACAACGTCATAGCTGTTATAGGAGACGGTGCTATGAGTGCTGGAATGGCGTACGAAGCAATGAACAACGCTGGAGCATTAAAGTCAAAACTAATAGTCATTTTAAATGACAACGACATGTCAATTGCAAGGCCCGTAGGAGCTATGAGCAAATATCTTCCAAAACTTCTTTCTGGGAAAATTTATTTTAGCTTAAGAGAAACTATAAAATTAATAATTTCAGCATTTTCAAAACGGTTTAGTCAGAAAGCTGGTAAAGCCGAAGATATTTTGAGAGGGATAGTAACCGGAGGAACTTTGTTTAGTGAACTAGGATTTTATTATGTAGGTCCAGTGGACGGTCATGATGTTGAAAATTTAGTTACAATTTTTGAAAATGTTAAAAACTCAAACCACGAAGGGCCTATACTCATACATACCGTTACAAAAAAAGGAAAAGGTTATAAACCTGCAGAGGAATCTGGAGATAAGTATCATGGAGTTTCCAAATTCAATGTGGTTACTGGTGAACAAAGTAAGAGTAAATCTAACAAACCCTCATATACAAAAGTTTTTGCTGAAACTTTAATAAAACATGCTGAGAATGATACAAAGATTATAGGAATTACAGGAGCTATGCCATCTGGGACTGGACTAAATTTATTTGAAAAAAAGTTTCCAGAAAGGATGTTCGATGTGGGTATCGCAGAACAACATGCAGTGACCTTTGCTGCTGGGTTAGCTACCGAAGGATATAAACCTTTTGCAGTAATTTATTCTACTTTTCTTCAAAGAGCCTACGATCAAGTTGTACATGATGTTGCTATTCAATCGCTTCCAGTTAGATTTGCTATAGATAGAGCAGGGTTAGTTGGAGCTGACGGCCCAACACATGCAGGATCTTTTGATATTACATACCTTTCAACTTTACCAAATTTTGTGGTAATGGCTGCTAGCGATGAAGCAGAATTAGTTAAAATGATAAATACTTCTGTTAAAATTAATGATCGACCTTCAGCATTTAGATATCCAAGAGGAAATGGAATTGGAGTTGAACTTCCTGGTATTAATGAAACCTTGGAAATTGGAAAAGGCAGAATAATAAAATCTGGTAAAAAGGCTGCAATATTAAATTTTGGAGCAAGATTAGAAGAATGTAAAAAGGCTTCAGAAATTTTATCTAAAAAAGGAATATATATAACATTAATAGATGCTCGGTTCTCAAAACCACTTGATGAAAAATTAATTATGGAAGTTGCGACCAATCATGAAGCAGTTATATCAATCGAAGAAGGGTCAGTAGGTGGATTTGGATCTCATGTAATGCAACTATTATCTGACAGAGGTGTTTTTGACAAAGGATTAAAATTTAGATCTATGGTTTTACCTGACACATTTCTCAATCAAGACACTCCTGAGAAAATGTATAAAACTGCAGGTTTAGACAGTCAAGCAATCGCTAATAAAGTTGAAGATACACTTAAATCAAATATTGTTTTAGCAAAGAATAAGATT
>MDTG01258739.1_pt1 | contig 12035 bp, 10 predicted proteins | sample 811421 | NCBI WGS metagenome assembly MDTG01 (sample SAMN05326645, study PRJNA326480) | marine metagenome | isolation source: seawater | place: Pacific Ocean: South East | collected 2011 | reverse complement strand
TTCCGACGCGGCGGCTTCGATCGCGTTCTCCTCCCCGCCCCCTGGAGTCCGACGCTCGACGAATCCTTGAGCACCGGAATTCGGGCCGAGGCCTGCACTCACGAAACCATCAAGGTCACCCCAGGCGCTGCGCGCGAGGCGCTGGAGTTGGTGCGATCACATGCCATCGATGCCTATGAGCCGCACGGCTGGACGCTCGCCGGCGCCTGGTGGACCACAATGCGCGACGAGGACGAAATCATCGTGTTGTGGGCTCTTCCCGACGGCTACGCCGCCTGGGCCGCCGGCGAACACGCACAATTCTCCGATTCTGCGGTGCTGAGTTGGCGCGCCGAAATGCGGGGGCTCGCCACCGACTGGCATCGCATCCTGCTCGCCGCCGCACCGCTTTGTCCGTGGCGAACCGGCCGTCAGCCGCACCGCAACGACCGCATCGACTGGCAGGACCCATCGTGACGACCGATGACGACTACCGAGGCCCGTTCGATCCAGACTGGACGCTCGAGCGGCTTTCTCGAGCGGCCCTCGCCCGGCTCTGCCGGGAACGAATGGTCCTGTCAATGTTCCACGACCGAGCACTGATGCCACACGTCGCAATGCGCGCTGGCCAAGAAGCCACAATCCGCCAGGCCGACAGCGAGTGGATGGGAGCTAGCCCGATTTACACCGCTCGAAATAAGTCGAACCTCGGTATCGGAGGCGACGGGCCAGAGGCTGCACTCAAAAGCTTTCAGTTCGACATCGGAGCGCCACATCACTTCCTCGACTTCCGGTTCGAGCTGGTCGACGACAAGCTCGGCATTTTTTGGCTGCCGTTCTGCGGCGCTCACGACTACCTCCGCCAGATTTCTCGTAATGACCCGGCGCTCGTCACCAACATGTGCCACCACATGGAGGACCGGACGTTCGATGCCACCCTTGCCGTCACGAATCCACAGCTTCGCGCCGTGCCAGTTCATCGGCCCCCTAAACCCGACGAGTTCACTGGCGACCATTGCCGCTGGCGGGTCGAACTCGTGGACGATGAACAGTGCAAACGGTCGGGAGAGCCGAGCCTCGACGTCGTCACTGAGTCGGCAGCAGCATCGTTTGTCTTTGAGCTCGGCGACGCGTTCGAGGACGGCGGTATGCACGACTACGCCGGTCCGATCATCACTGATCTCCGGCTCGAGGATTTCGCGCACCCCGTGCTCGTGCGCCAGGCAAAGGAATTCGCCCTCGACATCCATCTCCTTATGCGGGCCGCCTACTTCTCAATCGACGAAAACATCGCCGTCGACCTCCTCGACGAAATAGCCCCCCAGCACCGAGCGGCCATCGCCCCCGCCGTCGTTCGACGCCTCCGTGACGCACTGGCCATCGAGGGTGACGACATGACAACGATCGCAAAAATGTTGCAACTCGACCCTTTCCTCGTTGAGGACTACATCGACTACCGAGTGGAAGTCCACAACGAGCGGACCGGAACCATCGAGTTTTTTGGCGGCGCAGGGCTCGACGACAGCGTCTGCCGAAGCCCGATGGACTGGCTCGACGGCTTCGTCCACACGGCCCAGTCCGTGAACCCCCGCTGCGTCGCCGAGCAGGTCGGCCCACGAAGCTGGTCGTTGCACATCAATCCAGACGCCAACCCGGTTGAGCCGCACTGGCTTGCCGACATGGCCGACGGTGGAGGTCTACGCACCTTTGACCTCACCGAACGAAGCGTGGAGATCCGATGAACGGCGCCATCACCGACCACGCGCTCACCCGATTGCGCGCCCGCATCGGGATCACTCAACTCCATCCGCAGCCCCCGTGGTACCGCGACCCCGGCACTGACGCGTTTCGCCACGTAGCCGAGGCGTGCGGGGACGACAACCCACTGTGGTGCGACCCGACCTACGGCCTCACCACGCGATGGGGCGACCCGATTGCGCCACCCCACCTCAATGGCGGCGACACCATGATCGGCGAGAACGAAGTCACTCACCTCGATCCCGACACGAAAGCGCTGCTGAAGGGCGACCCACTAAAGGGTGCCCACGCCTATTTCGCAGGCAGTTTCCGGGAGTGGTGGGCTCCGCTCCGACCCCACACGAGCGTGACACGACGTAACGCCCTCGTCGGCGTGCACGACAAACCGAGCGACTTCGCCGACCGCACGGTTCACGAATGGACCGCCGAGGTCTTCGGCGCACCCGACCACATGCTGTCGGCCCAGTTGCGCCTCATGATCCGCACCGACCGCAAGACCGTCGAGGACAAGGGCGACCGCGGCAAGAACTTCGGGGTGGAAATCGAGGCGTACACCGACGAGCAAATCGCCGACATTGCCGCTGCCGTTGCCGAGGCCGCCGAACGCCGACGGGGACCGACACCGAGGTACTGGGAGGATGTCGAGGAAGGCGACGAACTCGGGCCGCTCGTGAAGGGACCACTGCGCATCACCGACATCGTCGTTTGGCACACCGGCGTGGGCATGGGCCTGTACGGCGTGAAATCGCTGAACCTCGCTCACCAGCAGCGGGACCGGATACCCGGCTTCTTCCGACCCGACGACCTCAACATCCCCGATGTCCATCAACGGGTGCACTGGGATTCCGAATGGGCACGTCGAGCGGGCAGCCCCGCCACCTACGACTACGGCCGCATGCGCGAGACCTGGCTGATCCATCTCTGCACCGATTGGATGGGTGACGACGCCTGGCTCTGGAAGCTCGATTGCGAGTTCCGACGGTTCAACTACGTGGGCGACACTCACTGGATGCGGGGCCGCGTTAACCGGCGCTACCTCACCGACGGCGAACGACCAGCAGTTGACCTCGAAATCTGGGGCGAAAACCAACGGGGCGAAACAACCTGCCCGGGCCATGCCACCGTGCTGCTGCCGAGCAAGGAACATGGTCCCGTTCGACTGCCCGAACCACCCGGTGGCGCCACAACCTGTGCGGAGACACTCGACGCGCTCGTGCACCGCTTTGCCGAAATGGAAGCAACCCCTTGATCGCACGCTCCAAGCACATCAATGTCATGAGGCACCAATGAGCGATGTCGCCCCGATCGATCGGAGCTCAACCAGCGACCGAGTCGCCGCCGAAGTCCGCCGTCTCATCTGGACGGGCGAACTCACCGCCGGCGAACGACTCAACCAAGACGAACTCGCCGCCCGCTTCGGCGTCAGCCGCATCCCCGTTCGCGAGGCACTCATCGCCCTCGCCCATGCCGGGGTGATCTCGATGGCGCCGCACCGTGGCGCGTTCGTTGAGCCGGTGACCGCCGAGGCCGTCGCCGACATCTACGAGCTCTACGCCCGTGTTGACGGATTTGCCATCGCCAAGGCCGTTGAGCGTGGCGCCGAACTCGACCAGCTCATCATCGAGTTCCGCGCAGCAGGAAGTGCAACATCGAATGACGAACTCTTCGAATCGGTCATAACCGCCCGCCGACACCTCCATCTCCTCGGCGGGTCCCCTCGTTTCGACGCGGTCGCCCGTGGCCTAGTCGGCTTGGTTCCCGGCAACTTCTTCGACGAGGTGATGGGAGCGGGTGCTGTCGCTCGTCAGCGGCTGCCGCTCGTCGCTGCAGCGCTTGAAGACGGACGGATTGACGACGCCGTTGCGCACTATGCGACGATGCTGCGAGGCCAGGCCGGGCTTGTCGTGACCAGCTTGCGCGCCAACGGTGCGCTCACCGAACCGGAGGACGCGTGACATCGCCCCCCTCGACGCTCGTCGAACTCATCGACCACGCAGCGGGCCGCTGGGCCGACCAGACGATGCTTCTCGCCCGGCAGGGCGACCAGTGCACCTACGACGAGTATCGCGACCGTGTCGACCGGATGGCCGCCGGCCTCCGCGATGTCGGCGTCGGGCCCGGCGACATCGTGTCCTGGATCCTCCCGACCTGGGTCGACACCGTGGTGTTGGCCGGCGCGCTCGCCCGCCTCGGTGCCGTCCAGAACCCGATCATCACGATCTATCGGGACCGCGAAGTCGGCTTTTGTTGCCGTCAGGCCGGAACCTCGCTCCTCATCACGCCGGGCGACTTCGGCGGCTTCGACTTCGCAGCGATGGCCCAGCGGATTCAACGCGATGATCCCGAGCTCCGCGTGTTGACCGTCGGTCCCGGCTCGTTCCCGACCGGTGATCCAACAACGCTGCCCCCGCTGTCGGCTCCAGCCGATAACGATGTTCGGTGGCTGACCTACACCTCAGGCACCACCGCCGACCCGAAAGGCGCCCGGCACACCGACGCCACCGTCGGAGCCTTCCCGTTTGCCATGGGGCAACGACTCGACGTGCAGCCGGGTGACCGCTACTCCCTCACCTTCCCGTTCCCGCATATCGGGGGGATCGGACTGCTCTTCATGGCGTTGCAGACCGGCTGCACACACCTCCTCGATGAGACGGTCGACCCGATCGCCACGATCGACTTCCTGTCGGAGCACGACTGCACGCACGCAGGGACCGGAACACCCTTCTACCTGATGTACCTAGCTGCCCAAGACCGTCGCACCGCGGAGGGGGCCGGGCTCCTCTTCCCGTCGCTCAAGGTATGTCCTGGCGGCGGTGCCCCGATCCCACCTGCGCTCCACCGTCGAGTCGTCGACGAGCTCGGCGGCGTGGGTGTGTGTTCTGGTTGGGGTCTCACCGAGGCACCGGTGCTCACCAATGGCGATGTCAGCGACCCCGAAGAAAAAATGGCGAACTCCGAGGGAAAGGCTCTCCCCGGCGTCGACCTGATCGCCGTCGCCGACGACGGCACCCAATGCCCAGCCGGCGTTGAGGGTGAACTGCGGGCAAAGGGTCCCCAGGTGATGCTCGGCTATGTCGACCCTGCGCTCGACGCCGATGCGTTCGATGCCAATGGTTACTTCCGAACGGGAGACCTCGGCATGATCGACGACGACGGCTATGTCACCATCACTGGTCGACTCAAGGACATCATCATCCGCAACGGCGAGAACATCTCTGCGAAAGAGATTGAGGACCTCCTGTTCAGTTCGGACGAGGTCGCTGATGTCGCCGTTTTCGGGATTCCCGACGATCGCACCGGTGAGCGCGTCGTTGCTGCAGTCGTCGCAAGCGATGGGGCGACGCCCGACCTTGAGTCCATCGGCGCGTTCCTGCGCGCTGCCGGCCTTCGAACGCAGGCGTTGCCCGAACGGGTCGACATTGTCGACGCACTGCCGCGCAACCCTGCTGGCAAGGTCCTCAAGCGCGAACTGCAGAAAAAAGGCTGACGATGGAACGGGCCGACGAGCAGGTGTAACGATGGGCCGACGCAGCCGAGCAACAAGCGGAAGGGTGATCACATGGACAACGCACTGACCGGAAGACGGGTCCTGATAGTTGGCGCATCCGCCGGGATCGGTGCTGCGTTTGCTCAGGCAGCAATCGAGGCCGGTGCGAGCGTTACGATCTCCGCCCGCCGACAAGACAAGCTTGACTCGCTCGTCGCCAACTGGGGCGCTGGCAATGCAATCGCCGCTGATGCGACCGACCCCAGGGCTGTGCGAGCGATGGTCGCCGCCGCGACCGAGCGGATGGACGGTCTTGACCTGGTTGTCTACGTCGCCGGATTCGGCTTCCTTCAGCCACTCGCCGAGACCGATCCCAACGGATGGGTCGACATCTTCCGCGTCAATGTCATCGGCGCCAACCTGGTCGCCGGTGCCGCGCTCGACCATCTCGACGCTGACGGCGCAGTGGCATTCATCTCCTCGCGAACGGTCGAGGACAACAACGCATTCTTCGCTCCGTATTCCGCCACAAAGGCGGCGCTCGATCAGTGCATCCGCGCCTGGCGAGCCGAACATCCCGACCGCCGATTCATCCGGGTCGTGATGGGGAACGCTCAGCCAACCGAATTTGCGAAACATATGGGCGACATGGAGATCATCGGGCGAGCGTTGCCTCGATGGATTGAGCAAGGCATCAACGTGGGCCACATGATGGAGACGACCGACGTGGGCCGGGCGTTGACCGACGCCTTTGCCGTGGCCCTCGACCACCCGACGGTCGACAGTTCCGAGCTGAAGTTCGACGCACGGATTCCACCCACCGATACGGAGGCCTCATGAGCGACGACACGACCGACCGGTGGGAACGCGGTGCGGCGAAGATCAACGAGGTCTACGCCGGCAACGTGTTTCCTATTCCCAAGGACACGATGCCGTTCTACGACGTCATGCTCGAGACGATCTTCGGCACGGTTTGGGATCGGCCAGAGCTCTCCATCCGCGACCGCCGACTGCTCGTGATGGGTGCCATCGCAGCGTTTGGCTCCACCGAAACATGGAAGGTGCAGGCTCGATCAGCGCTCGATCGGGGCGAACTCACCCCCGAGCAGCTTCGCGAGTGCCTCATCCAACTCGCGCCGTACGCCGGTTATCCGAACGTCGCCGACTTCACCGTCCCCACCGAGGAGATCATCACGGCGTTCGAGGCAGCGAATGAGGACGACGCCACATGAGCGGCGCCGTCGCCTACAACCCGTACGCGTTCGCTCTGCACGACGATCCCTACGACACGTATCGCCGGTTACGTGAGGAGGCACCGGCGTATTGGAACAAGGAACTGCGGTTCTGGGTGCTCAGTCGCTTCGACGATGTCCAGAACGCCTTCCGCGATCACAAAACGTTCTCATCGGCCGGTGGCGTCGCGCTCGAAGCGCGCCGTCCGGTCGGAAGCGGCGATCCCTCATTCCAGCAGATGATTGATCTCGACCCACCGGACCACACGGCGTTTCGTTCGATAGTCTCTCGCGTTTTCACCGGTCGCCGGGTCCTCGCCATGGAGGCCGAGGTCCGCCGCATCGTCGACGGCTACATTGACGAGATCATCGAAGGGGGCAGTTGCGATCTCGTCACCGACATCAGCGGGCCATTTCCGATGGACGTCATCAGCGCCGTCCTCGGGATCCCCGAGCGCGATCGTGATGCCCTGCGAGTGTCCGCCGACAAGATCCTCATCCGCGAGGACGGATCAATGCAGATCCCCGAAGAAGCGATGAACGGGATGTTCGAACTGCTCGGCTACTTCGTGCAGGACCTCGAAGCTCGTCGTGCCGGTGATCGCACCGGCCTGATCACCGACCTCCTCGATGCCGAGGTCGACGGCCGAAAGCTCAACGAGCAAGAACTGCTGGGCTTCTGTGTGCTGTTCGTGATCGCTGGGCACGAAACCACGACCAAGATGGTCGCGAACGCCGTCGAACTTCTCTCCCGCCATCCCGATCAGCAGGCACTGCTCGCCGCCGAGCCTGAACGCATGACGACCGCAGTCGAAGAGGTGCTCCGGTTCCACAACTCGACCCAATACATGCACCGCACCTTGACCGCCGACGTCGAGCGTCACGGCCAGACGATGAGGGCCGGTGACTCGGTGCTGTTGCTCATCGGTGCTGCGAACCACGACGATCGCGAGTTCGGCGCCTCAGCCGAAGTGTTCGACGTCACGCGCACCCCCGACCGACACCTCGGCTTTGGTTATGGCGCCCACTTCTGCCTGGGTGCTGCGCTCGCCCGTCTCGAAGGACGTGTCGCCCTCGAGCAGATCCACGCCCGCCTGCCCAACTACGTCGTCGATCACGAACGCAAGGTGCGTTTTCACTCCTCCAACGTCACCGGATGGACGAGCCTCCCCCTCAGTTTCACCCCCGGGTCTCGTCTCGGAGCGGCATCATGACCTGGCCGGAGGCCCGCCTGACGATCAATGGTGAGCTCGTCGCCGCCGAGGGAGGCGCGACCTACCCCAACGTCGACCCGTCGACCGGCCAGGAGATCGGCGTCGCAGCCGATGCCTCACCGCTCGACGTCGAGCGAGCGCTTGTTGCCGCCCGCCGTGCGTTCGACGAGAGCGGCTGGGCCGACGATGTTGGGTTGCGCGTGCGCGGGCTCCGACAGCTCGACGCTGCGCTTCGCGATCACGTGCCGGAGATGACCGAGATCACGATGGCCGAAGTCGGTGCACCGCAAGCAGCGTGCGACGTGGCTCACCTCGGCGAGCCATTGAAGTTCCTCCCCTACTACGCAGACCTTGCCGAGTCGTTCGAATGGAAGACAACGCTCGGCATCGCCGACACGGTCGGCGGGCCGGCCGAACGTTGGACCGAACGGGAACCAATCGGCGTTGTGGCGGCGATCACCCCATGGAACGTGCCCACACAGATAAATCTCGCCAAGACAGCACCGGCGCTCGCCGCCGGCTGCACGGTCGTGTTGAAGCCGGCGCCACAGACCCCGTGGAGCGCATTGGCGCTCGGCCGACTCGTCACCGAGCACACTGATATCCCACCTGGTGTCTTCAACGTGATCTCGGCCGCTAACCCCACCATCGGCGCACTCCTCACAGAAGACCCACGCGTCGACATGATCTCCTTCACCGGCTCGACGGCAACGGGCAAAACCATCATGCGAGCGGCGGCAGGGCATGTGACCAAGGTGTTCCTCGAGCTCGGGGGCAAGTCGGCAATGATCCTGCTCGACGACCTCGACGACGTCAGCGGCCCGGCCATGGCGGCTGCATTCGGCACGGCGCTTGTTTGCGGGCAGGGCTGTGCGCTCTCGACCCGCATCTTGATCCCGCGATCGAGGTACGAAGAGGCCGTTACCGCCATCGGCGAACTCTTCGGCAGCATCACGCCAGGCCCACCCACGGTCGAGGGCACGACGATGGGGCCACTCATCGATCTCCGGCAGCTCGATCGCGTCGAGGGCTACGTGCAGTCCGCCCTCGATGAGGGCGCAAGGATCGTCTGCGGGGGAGCTCGCCCAGAGGGACTCGACGGAGGCGCGTTTTACCTCCCGACGCTGCTCGCCGACGTCACGCCCGAGATGCGGGTGGCTCGCGAGGAAATCTTCGGCCCCGTGCTCGTTGCGATCCCCTACGACGACGACGATGACGCCGTGCGGATCGCCAACGACTCAATCTATGGCCTTTCCGGGCATGTCTTCGGCGCCGACGAAGCGCGGGCGCTTGCGGTCGCTCGTCGTATCCGCACCGGCACGATGTCGGTCAACGGCGGCGTCTGGTACTCCGCCGACGTGCCGTTCGGCGGCTACCGGCAGTCCGGCATCGGACGAGAAATGGGTGTCGCCGGCTTCGAGGAGTACCTGGAGACCAAGGCACTCGCCCGACCAGCACCCGGAAGTGCACAATGACGGTCCACGGTTACATCGGCCTCGGCATGATGGGATCGGCCATGTGCGAACGCCTGGCAACGAGCGGTGCCGCCGTGCTCGCCTATGACGTGAACCCCGCTGCGGTCGACGCCGCTGTCGAGCGTGGGGCGACCGCAGCGAGCTCAACCGAGGACGTCGCAGAGCAGGCCGACATCATCAGCACGTGTGTTCCCGCCGCCGCGCACATTGATGCGGTGATCGACGAACTCACCACCGTCGGGCGAGAAGGCCAGATCCTTCTCATCCACTCGACGGTCCACCCTGACACGATCAGCGCCGCCCAAACCCGGGTGGCAGCGTGGGAGGGCCTCGTCTTCGATGCCGCCGTCGCGGGCGGCGATGAAGCAGCCCGTCGGGGCGAGCTCGCGATCTTCGCCGGCGGGCTCACCGACGCTCCGCCGATCGTCGCCGAGGTACTCGAGATCTACGGCTCGAAAGTCATTGATGCTGGACCCATCGGTTCCGGCGCGGCTCTGAAGGTCGCAGTCAACGTGATGACCTACGCCCAGTTCACCGCGGCCGCCATCGCCCACGACGGCGTGGCTAACACCGGCGGCGACCCGAGTGCGCTGCTCGAGGCATGGCGACACACCGGGATGCTCGGGGCACTCACCGAACAATGGGCCGGGCTGCTCGGCATCGACCCAGAACACGTCACGGGCGAGTTCCGCACCATGCTCGAAACCCAAGTCGGCATCGCCACGAAAGATCTCGAGTTGGCAATGACGCTCGGCGACCCCGCTGCGGGCGTCGTGGCGGTAGTCGATGCGATCCGTGCCCTGATGCCTGCCGTCTACCGCACCATCACTGTGGAGGAAGCCTGATGACCCAACGATTCACCGACCGCGTCGCCGTCGTCACCGGAGCCGGGGGCGGCATCGGCGAGGCGTACGCCCGGGCGTTGCACGCCGAGGGGGCCAACGTCGTCATCGCCGAACTCAACAAGGAAGCGGGTGCTGCGGTTGCGGCTGACCTCGGTGAGCGTGCCCTGTTCGTTTATACCGACGTCGGCGATCTCGAAAGCTGCGAGGCGATGGCCGTCGCCGCTACGGAAGCATTCGGCGGCATCGATCACCTCGTCAACAATGCGGCGATCTTCGGCGATATGGAGGGGGTTGGCATCACAACGGCCGACCCGTCTTACGTGGAGACCTTCATGCGGGTCAATGTACTGGGCGCCACCTACTGCACCCGGGCTGTCGTGCCTTCGATGCGCGAACGGGGTGGCGGATCGATCGTCAACCAGTCGTCCACGGCGGCGTGGATGTCCCTTTCGGGCTTCTACGGCGTCGCCAAAGCCGCATTGAACTCAGTGACGGTGTGCCTGGCCCAGGAACTAGGAAGCCAACACATTCGGGTCAATGCGATCGCTCCCGGCCCTACCGATACGCCCGCCATGCAGAAGCAAGTTCCCGCAGAGTTCCACGACATGCTCGTCCAGAGCTTGGCCCTCAAGCGGATGGGAACCCCGGGTGATCACGTCGGCCCGGTGCTCTTCCTTCTATCGGACGAAGCAGCCTGGATGACCGGCCACGTCCTTGCGGTCGACGGCGGGCAAATTCCCCGGATCTAGGCGTCGGCAGCGTCGCCGAGACCGAGGCGAGAACGACGAAATCCCAGGCCGGCCGAACCGACACTGGGACTTCACGGGGTGGAGGTGAGGGGAGTTGAACCCCTGGCCTCCTCGATGCGACCGAGGCGCTCTACCAACTGAGCTACACCCCCGTTGGAGACCACAGCGTAGCGGCTGCTAATCCGAACCGACCCCGGCCTTCGGGGCCGTTCGACCGTGTGCGAGTCAGGCGTTCAACCGACGGCGACGCTCGGAGTCGAGGGAGGCGACACGCTCGGGATACAGCATCTGCACCTTCATCTCGCGCTCGGCGAGAAGGTTGCGCCGCTGCACGACGGCGTAGGCGTACGCAACGATTGCAAGGTCGATCACCAGGTGGATGAGGAGCGCAATCAGGCCGAACACGAAGGCGGCGAGCAGCGAGAGGGCGGCAAGGGTACCGAGTAAGGCGGCGACCTCGCGGCGACGACGAGCAGCAGCACTGGTCGAACGAGGGGCGAGCACGAAGCCGGCGGCGGTGAGCGATCGAGGGCGAGCAGTAGTGCCCCCGAGGGAACCCATACCGTGTGAAAACGACGAGATCGTGTCCGTGCGATCGTGCGACGCCTTCCGAGCGTCCTTGAACCACACGGCCAGGTAGGCGGCCCAGCCCGCGCTCAAGACCAGCAACACGATCGACGTTGTCATCTCGAACCCTCCAGACGAGCACCGGGGCCGGTGAGACCGGGCACTCGCTCGGGCCTACCGGTCGGTAGGTCCCGCACTCCAGTTGACGATTGTATGACGAATCGACACCAAGAGGCAATGCATGCGACACATTTTCAGGCACGGGCTAGATGCCGCTGCAGGACCGCCACGTCACCACACTCGCCACGTCAAAATGGGCACCGCCTTTCGACGGTGGGGCTATCCGACGGCGTCGGAACGGCGATACGTGCCGGACTTGCCGCCTGTCTTTTCCCAAAGTGCGATGTCGCCGATCACCATCGACTTGTCTATTGACTTGCACATGTCGTAGATCGTCAGCGCCGCGACCGAACACGCCGTAAGCGCTTCCATCTCGACACCGGTGCGGTCGAAGGTGTCGACCGCAGCCTCGACCTCGATCGAGTCACGGTTGATCTCGAAGTTGACCGTGACCGCACCCACCATCAGCGGATGGCACAGAGGGATGAGATCCGATGCCCGCTTGGCGGCCTGGATCCCGGCGACGCGAGCGACAGCGAGCACATCGCCCTTCTTGATCGCCCCCTGGGTGACGGCCGACGCCGTCTCCGGGGTCATGTGGACACGACC
>MDTG01058544.1_pt1 | contig 12036 bp, 11 predicted proteins | sample 811421 | NCBI WGS metagenome assembly MDTG01 (sample SAMN05326645, study PRJNA326480) | marine metagenome | isolation source: seawater | place: Pacific Ocean: South East | collected 2011 | reverse complement strand
CTTATCCAACCAGCCATCCATTCAGCTTGAGCAATATCAGCATTCGATGTTAAGCCATGACTTGTTGCAAGTTTGTAAGCAGTATTATACTGATGTTTATCTATTAACCTACGAATTAAAATATTTTTTTGTCGCCAAAACTTTTCTGGCCTTTGAAGCTTTTTTGGATCAATTTCACTTACAGATAAAAGCAATTCAAGCGCACTATCATATTTTCTTTTTTTAACTCGCCATCTTATTCTATCATGTATTAATCCAGGATGATTAGTTAGATTTTTTGGTACTTTAGCAATAAGATTATCAACACCACCAGCAAATGATATGAGACCAATTCTTGCTTCAAATAGTTTTTGATAATCCCTATCAACATATTTGATTAACTTACTTGCAGTTCGATATTTTCCATCCCAAAGAAGTTCATTTATTCTTTTTTTATGATCCTCTTGATTAAATAAATTTTTAAATTTTTTTATCACTAGAGCCTGTTCTCTTCTTGTTAAACTTCCATTAATGTAACCATCCTTTATAAGAGTTTTACCTTTTTCCAATTCATTAATATTTAATAATGCATTTCCATAGTAAATTTTACCCCATCCAGTTTGAGGAGGATTATTCTTAAAATAACTAATTATGTCTTTATTATCTTCTTTAAATGATATTTTAGATTCTGCTTTTAATTTTATACTTTCAATTAGAGGCCAATGTGAGTTATTGTTTATATAGTTTTTATATTTTGCAAAAGTTAGATCACTTGCGCCATTGTAATATCTAAGCCATTCAAGTATCTCTCTTGCTAAATCATCTTTAATATTTGATTGAATCCCTCTAACTCTATCCCATTTGTACTCTTCAGCTTTCTCTAAAGCCAGTTCAAATAATTCATAATCTTTGTTACTTAGTATTTGTGACAAAATAGGTTGAACAGGTCTTTTTATTGGAAAAAGCTTGTCAATCATAAGTGATGCTGCTACATGATCTGGTCTTTTAAGAGGGTAGTTTGAAGCAAATACGTCTAATCCGTAAGGAATAAACGCTAGTAATATGATTAATGCTATTTTTTTCACAAGATTAAGTTATTTTTTTATGGGAGTATATTTATGATTTATTGTTTTTTAAATCATTAATAATGTTAAAATAAATTTATGTTAAGAGGATCATTTACGGCTCTTATTACACCATTTACTGATGGTAAAATTGATGAAGAATCATTTAGATCCTTTATTGATTTTCAAATTCAGGGCGGTATTCATGGAGTAGTTCCAGTTGGAACAACCGGCGAGTCACCAACTTTGTCTCATGAAGAGCACAAACAAGCTGTTGAAATTTGTGTTGATCAAGTAGATAAGAGAGTTCCCGTAATTGCTGGCACGGGCTCAAACAACACTGACGAGGCCATTGACCTTACTTGTCACGCTGAGAAAGCTGGGGCCGATGTAGCTTTAGTGGTAACTCCTTATTACAATAAGCCAACTCAAAAAGGAATGTATAAACACTTTGAGGCAATTGCTAATCAGTCAAATATACCAATAATAATTTATAATATACCTGGTAGATCTGTAGTGAATATGACTAATGAGACAATGAAAGCATTATTTAAGCTTAAAAATATTATAGGTGTAAAGGATGCAACAGCAGATATCCCAAGAGTTTACAGTTCTAGAATTTCTATTGGCAGTGATTTTAATTTATTGACAGGTGATGATGCCACTTGTTTGGCCTTTATGCTATACGGAGGTCATGGAACAATTTCTGTTACTTCAAATATTGCTCCAAAATTATGCTCTGATTTTATGAATCTTTGTTTGGAGGGTAAATTCAAAGAAGCCAGTAAAATTAATGATATCCTTATGCCTTTACATACCGCTCTATTTATTGAATCAAGTCCAGGGCCAGTAAAATATGCAGCTAATAAATTAGGACTCTGTTCTAGCGAATTAAGACTTCCCCTTACAGAGATTTCTGAAGAAACAAAAATAATTGTAGATCAAGCATTAAAGCATGCTTCATTGATTTAATTTTGCAGATAGCAGCACAAAATAGGAAAGCGCGTTACAATTATTTCTTTATTGAAGTTTTTGAGGCAGGTATACAATTGATGGGAAGTGAAATAAAGTCACTACGCGATGGTAGAGTGGATATTTCTGAGTCATTCGCTAGAGAAGAAAACAATGAAATATTTTTAATAAATTCTTACTTTTCAAAATATGCTAATTCTTCATATATGAATCATCAAGAATCGAGACCAAGAAAACTGCTTCTTCATAAAAAGGAAATTCAGAAGATATCAGGTAAGATTAAAAAAGAGTCCTTAACTTTAATACCAACAAAGTTATATTTTAATAAAAAGGGAATAGCAAAATTAGAAATAGCATTATCAAAAGGAAAGAAATTACATGATAAAAGAGAAGTAAAAAAGAAAAGAAGCTGGGAAAGAGAGAAGAAGTTTTTAAAATGATATATATTATTGGTATTGGTTCAAATATGCCTTCTAAATATGGAGGACCCATTGAATCCCTTAAATATGCAATAAAAAAATTAAATCAAAATAATATTAATGTTATAAAGAAATCATTCTTGTACTCTTCACCACCTAAAGATTTTAGCTCTGCGGCAAATATTTTTTTTAATGGAGCAATTATGGTAGATACTGCTTTAAAACCAGAATCATTACTTTTTGTTTTAAAAAATATTGAAAAAAGTCTTGGAAGGAATGTATATAAAAGAAATTCCTCACGGAGCTGTGACTTAGATATTTTACTCATGAAGCCAGAAAGAACTCAACGATTAAAAAAAAATAATAAAAAATGTATTTTGCCTCATCCTAGAATGCATCAAAGAGGGTTCGTTCTGAAACCTATGATGGATATATGTTCAAACTGGGTACATCCAGAGCTAAATAAGAGAATATATGATATATATAAAACTAGTTACTCAGGTGAAAAACTATATAAAATTCCACAAAAGCTATAGATTTCAGTTTTTTTCTACTTCACTATCTGCTTAATGTGTGATTTATAAGGTCTCACTATGGTTCAAAATGAGCTAATAAGCAAAATAAAGACCTACGATCCTGATTTAGACGTTCAGATGATAGAGAAAGCTTACGACTTTGCATTATCTGCACATAAATCCCAGAAAAGGCACTCAGGAGATCCATACATTTCTCATCCTTTAGCAGTTGCAGATATACTTCTAAGCTTAAAACTTGATACATCTACGATTATCACTGGTCTTTTACATGATACACTTGAAGATACTTTTACAACTGAAAAAGACTTAAAGAATGAATTTGGAGAAGATGTAGTTAAATTAGTAAATGGAGTAACAAAACTATCTAAAATAGATACCTATACAGAGAATAGGTTCCAGGCAGAGAATTTCAGAAAATTAATTCTAGCAATGTCTAAAGATATCAGAGTTCTATTAGTTAAGCTTGCCGATAGATTGCATAACATGAGAACTGTTCAGTTTATACCCGAAGAGAAAAGAAGAAAAAGGATCGCATCTGAAACTATAGAAATATATGCACCACTTGCAGGAAGATTAGGTATGCATGAATTTAAGGATGAACTAGAGGATTTATCATTTCAAATTCTTAATCCATCAGCTTACTCTTCTATTTCTAACAGAATTGAATATCTAAAAAAAGATACTTCTAATTTGACCGATAAGATAAAAATAAAAATCTCTGCCCTTTTGGATGGCAATAATATTCTTAATAAAATTATTGGTAGGGAAAAGAAGATTTACTCTGTATGGAACAAAATGCAAAATAAGCAGATAGCATTCAGACAATTATCAGATATTTTTGCATATAGGATTTTGGCGGACTCAATCAATGACTGTTACGCTATACTAGGCATAATACATAGTAGATGGCCAGCAGTGCCAGGAACTTTTAAAGATTATATTTCTACCCCAAAAATTAATAATTATCAGTCATTACATACAACGATTGTTGGTCCAGAAAGGCAAAGGGTAGAGCTACAAATAAGAACTAAGGAGATGGACTCTGTTGCCGACAGAGGTATAGCAGCTCATTGGTCTTATAAGGAAAACTATAATCTTGTAGATAATTCCTCCTCAGATCCAGTAAATGTTACTTGGTTGAGAGATCTAGTAGAAATTCTTGATAGCGGAGCTTCTTCAGAAGAGCTTCTTGAAGCCACAAAATTAGAAATGTTTCAAGACCAAGTATTTTGTTTTACTCCAAAGGGAGACCTAATTCATTTACCTTCCAACTCCAATGCAATTGATTTTGCTTATTCGCTTCATTCAGAGATAGGCAACAGGTGTGTAGGCTGTAAGATTAATGGTAAGTCAAGACCACTTTATACAAAGATACAAAATGGTGACGAAATCGAAATATTAACCTCTAAGAACCAAGAACCTTCAGAGACATGGGAAAACATTGTAACTACTGCAAAAGCACAGTCTGCTATTAAAAAATATTTTAAAAAACAAGAGAAAGATGAATTTGCAAATCTTGGAAAGAAGATTTTAGAAAAAGTATTAGATAATGATGAAGAAATATCAAACGAATTGATAAACACTTTTGTAAAAAAATTAAACAGAAGAAGCTCAGAAGAATTACTGATTTCAATTGGTAAAGGGCACATACAACCAAGACAATTATTAAAATTAAAGCCCAAATCAAGACTTTCATTTTTTTCAAGGTATAAAAGACCCAATAAGATGCATTCAGTTCCATTAGAAATTAAAGATTTACAGCCTGGAGTTGCAATACATTTTTCAGAGTGTTGCTTGCCTTTGCCAGATGAAGATATAATTGGAATTACATCTATGGATTCTGGTATAATAATTCACTCTCTAAAATGTGAAGAATTAAATAAAGATTATAAGAAAGAAGAATGGTTAAGTGCTACTTGGAAAGATGTTGATCAAGAACAATTTTTTTCCTCAAGAATTAAGGTATCTGTTAAAAATGAACCTGGTTCACTTGGAAAGCTTGCAACTATTGTAGGTAGTGAAAAAGGCAATATAACGAATCTTAATATTTCTGAAAAAGGTAAAGATTTTTTTGATATGATATTTGTTATCGATGTGAACAATCTATCTCATCTAGATTCTATAATAAATACTTTAAGAAAAGTAGAAAATGTAAGTGCTGTATCGAGACTATTTATTAATTAAATATGAATAAAGAAGAACTTTTAAATATTTTTGAGGAAACTGGAGCATTACAATATGGCCATTTTATTCTTTCTTCAGGAAAAAGATCAGGTACTTATTGTCAATGCTCAAGACTTTTTATTGATCCAAAAATATCAAATAAAATTGGAAGCGCTTTAGCTAATAAGATCCAATCCAAAATTAGCACAGAAATAGATTTCGTTGTAGCTCCTGCACTTGGTGGAGTTTTGGTTGGCTATGAAGTTGCTCGTTCGTTAAATTCTAAATCTGTATTTTTTGAAAGAACAAATGAAGAGTTTGAGCTAAGAAGGGGCTTTGAGATTGAGCAAAACAAAAATGTTTTATTTATTGAGGATGTAATTACCACAGGTAAATCTTCAAAAGAATGTTTAGACAAGTTATATAAGATGAAAATTAATTTACTTGGTGTTGCTTGCGTAGTAGATCGATCACAAGAAACTATATTCAATGATCATGAAATAATTTCTTTATTAAAACTTGATATACCAACTTATGATCTCAATGATCTTCCAGAAGAACTAAAAAAAATTAAACCAGTTAAGCCAGGTAGTAGAAAAATCTAGTTTATGATGAATTTTCCAAGACTAGGTATAAACATTGACCATGTTGCTACTCTAAGAAATGCAAGAGGAGAGAATTATCCGAGTCCACTTAGAGCTGCACTTCTATGCAAAGAGTACGGTGCTGATGGAATTACAGCTCATTTGAGAGAGGACAGAAGGCATATAAAAGATGATGATATTCTAGAAATAAAGGAAAAGGCTGGATTGCCTCTTAATTTTGAAATGGCACCTACTAATGAGATGATTGAGATTGCAATCAAAACAAAACCTAACGCTTGCTGTATTGTCCCAGAAAAGAGAGAAGAAGTAACTACTGAAGGTGGGATCGATATAAATAAAAATCGAAATAACCTTGTTCACTCAATAGAGGAATTAAAGCAAAACAATATTCGAGTATCATTATTTATAGATCCGCTTGAAGATCAGATAAATGCTTCAAAGGAGATTGGAGCAGATATAGTCGAGATACATACTGGCGAATTCTGCAATAACGTTCATCATGGGCTAAATTTTGAAAGTTCATTTATTAAGATTAAAGAAGCTTCTTTTTTGGCAAATAAATTAGGATTAGAGGTTCACCTAGGCCATGGGATTACTTTTGAATCAGTTGAAATGCTTGCTCAAATAGAAGAAATTAAAGAGTTTAACATTGGTCACTTTATAATTTCTGAGTCAATTTTTTTAGGGTTAAAAGATACTATAAAGGAATTTAGACGATTAATTAAAAAAGGAAGATTATCTATATGATTGGAATAGGTTCAGATATTTTAGATATTAGAAGAATTGAAAAAACACTTTTAAGGTTTGGCGATAGATTCAAACAAAGAATCTACACTAAGTCTGAAATTGAGAAATGTGAGAAAAGAAGACTAAGCATAGAGTGCTTTGCAAAGAGATTTGCTGCAAAAGAGGCTGCGGCAAAAGCTCTAGGTACAGGTTTTAGAAAAGGTGTCTATTGGAAAGATTTAGAAGTTGTAAATTTACCTTCAGGCAAACCTTCAATAAATTTTTATGGAAATTCAAAGAAACACCTTGATTCTATCGTACCAAAAAATAATATTCCGGTTGTAAATTTATCTATTACAGATGAGTTTCCTTACGCCCAAGCTATAGTCACAATTAATTCAGATAAAATATGAGTAATAAAGAAACTACATCTTCATGGATTAAATCTAATTTAATTACTATTTTCTATGCAATAATAATAGCATTAGTAATTAGAACATTTCTTTTTCAACCTTTCTTTATTCCATCATCCTCAATGGAACCAGGTTTACTAGTTGGTGACAGAATTTTTGCTTCAAAATATGATTATGGATATAGTCGTCACTCTTTCCCTTTTAGTTTGCCTATTATCAAAGAAAGGGTATTTGAAAATTTACCAAAAAGAGGAGATGTTATAATTTTCAAACCCCCTCATACAAGAAATGATTATATTAAAAGATTAATAGGATTACCTGGAGATAAGATAAAAATAGTAGATGGTATTATTTATATAAACTCTAATCCAATACAAACAGAATTTTTAAGAAAAGATAATAATGATATTTCTATATATAAAGAGACAATGTCAAATGGATTAAGTTATGAAATAAAAGATTTAGGAGATAAGCCTCAAGATAATAAAAAAGAATTTCTAGTTCCTGAAAATCATTATTTTTTTATGGGAGATAACAGAGATAATTCAAATGATAGTAGATTTTGGGGATCAGTTCCAAAAGAACGGTTGGTAGCTAAAGCTCAAATAATATTTTTTTCGACGAAAGACGGATCTTGGTTTATAGAATTTTGGAGATGGCCATTTGATATTCAATTTGAAAGACTTTTAAAATTAGTTAAATAGTTGAATGAATAAGAAAGAAATTAATAATTTAGAGAATGAAATATCATATCAATTTATCGATAAAACTATAATTCAAAGGTCTTTAACTCATAAGAGTTTTGACAAAACTGATAATAATGAGCTATTGGAGTTTCTCGGAGATAGAATATTAGGATTAGTAATTGCTGAGAAATTAATTTCTGATTTTCCAAATGATCGAGAAGGTCTACTGGACAAAAGATTTAGTAGACTTGTTAACAAAGACACTTGTTTTTCTATTTCTCAATCTTTAAGACTTGGTGATTTTATTTTTTTAGGATCTACTGAAATTAGTTCTAAGGGTAATGAAAAAAGAAGTATCCTGGCTGACGCATGTGAAGCTTTGATTGGGGCCATTTACTTAGATGGTGGCTATGATGAATCTAAAAAATTCATATTAAAGTTCTGGAATAAGGAATTTCAATTGATGAATATAAATTTAATTGATTCAAAGTCTTTTCTACAAGAATGGACACTCAAAAAATATAAAGAACTGCCAGAATATAAACTTTTAGATCAATCTGGACCTGATCACGAACCATTATTTAATGTAGAGCTGTCGTTTAAAGAATACAAAAAAGTGAGTGAAAAAGGGAAATCCATTAAAGATGCAGAAAAGAAAGCGGCAGAATCATTTATAAAAATAAATAAAATAGTTTAATTATAAATGAAAAGTGGAACTATCTTATTAATTGGGCCAACGAACTCTGGAAAATCAACATTATTAAATAAAATTATTGGTAAACGTGTAACTTTAGTTTCGAGAAAAAAACAATCTACAACATTTAACCAGAAAGCAGTTAAAAATTTCTCTGAAGCGGAGATTATCTTAAACGATACTCCAGGAATATTTTCTTCAGCAAAAAAGATATCAAACAGGGTATCAAATTCTGCAATTTCAGAAATTGAATCATCAGTTATAATTTATTTGGTGTTAGATATTTCAAAAAAGATAGAACCAACACTTAAAAAAATTATTAATACTTTAGAAGATAAAATAGATGAACAAAAAATCTTTTTGATTCTTAATAAGGTTGATAAAATGACTAAAGATAATGTAATCTTAAAAATTAAGGAATACAAAGATCAAACTAACATAGACGATATCTTTCCCATTTCTGCCTTTGATGGAGATGGTATTAATGATTTGCTCGAATTCACAAAAAAATATTTACCTCATAGCAAACAAAAGTATTCAAAAAAGAAAACTGTTCTTCTTAAAAAAGAATTATTTTATTCAGAAGTTACAAGGGAAAAAATTTATAATAATATACATAAGGAAATTCCATATCTATGTAAGGTTCATACAGAAAAAATTAAAAGAACAAAGGACGAAATTACGATACATCAGAGAATTTTAATAAACAAAAAATCTCATAAAAATATTTTAATTGGTAAGAGAGGCTCGACTCTCAAAGAAATAGGCTCACAATCAAGAAAAGAAATTGCTAAATTTGAGAATAAAAAAATAAACCTTTTTTTATTTGTTAAAATAGAATCCGAAAGATAATTATGAGATGGGAAAGTGAAGGTATCGTTCTAGGTTTTAATTTACATAATGAGAAATCTTATATTTTAGAAGTGTTAACAAAAGATTATGGTAGACACAAGGGGCTAATTAGAGGAATTCATTCAAAAAATTTAAGATCTATAATTGAACCTGGAAATGAAGTAAAGGCTTTCTGGTCAGGTCGATTAGAAACTCACCTAGGTAATTTTACCATTGAACCTGTAAAATCTTGGTCATCATTAATATTAAGTAGAAAAGATAAACTGATAGCATTATCCTCACTATGTTCTTTGATTTCATTGACTATGGCAGAAAAGCAACCGAATGATCTAATATATTATAACTCTAAAGAGATGATAAAAAAAGTTTCCTCGGATAATAGTGACTGGATTAGAGATTATATTAATTGGGAATTGATCCTTCTTTCAGAAATAGGATATGGAATTGATTTAAGTAAATGTGCCGTTACGTCAAAAAAAGATCAGTTAGTTTACGTTTCTCCTACAAGCGGAAGAGCAGTCACTTTTGAGGGCGCTGGTTCCTATAAGAATAGACTTTTAAAACTTCCAAAGTTTATTGTTTCTCAAGACCATGAGTATGATAACAATGATATTGTAAATGGGTTAGAGTTAACTGAATTTTTTTTAAGAAAAAGATTTTTTGAACCTAATAATCTTAATTTCCCTCAAAGCAGGAATCGTTTAAAAGAAATATTTAAAACTATATGAATATAAAAAAAATTGAATTTTCTAGTGCTCTTGAGGAAAGATATCTTGCTTACGCACTATCTACTATTACTCATCGAGCTCTTCCTGATGTTAGAGATGGACTGAAGCCTGTCCACAGAAGATTACTCTATGCAATGTATCAATTACGATTGGGAAATAATTCTGGTTTTAAAAAATCAGCTAGAGTCGTAGGAGATGTAATAGGTAAATTTCACCCTCATGGAGATCAATCCGTTTATGAAGCTTTAGTTAGATTAGCTCAATCATTTTCAACTCGCTATCCATTAATAGATGGACAAGGTAATTTTGGAAACATTGATGGCGATAATGCTGCTGCGATGAGATATACTGAAGCAAGGCTTACATCTTTTGCAGAGTTAATGTTACTTGATATAACCGAAGAAACAGTTGAATTCATTAAAACTTATGATGGATCAGAAGAAGAGCCAATGGTCCTACCTTCTGCTTTTCCAAATCTTTTAGCAAATGGAAGTTCAGGTATTGCTGTTGGAATGGCAACAAATATTCCCCCACATAATGTTGATGAATTATTTACTGCTTTATTAAAGCTATTAAAGAAACCAAAGTATACCAACTCTCAACTGCTTAAAATTATTCCTGGTCCAGATTTTCCTACAGGTGGAGAAATAGTTGATAGCAGTCAATCAATTAAAGACGCATATGCCAAAGGCAAAGGCACAATAAGGCTAAGGTCGCAATGGAAGCAAGAGAGTCTAGGTAGGGGGCAGTATCAGATAGTGATAAATGAAATACCGTACCAAGTTAATAAATCTCGAATAATAGAAAAAGTTTCAGAGCTTATAGATTCAAAAAAAATTAATTATTTAGAGACAATTCAAGATGAGTCGGCAGAAGATATAAGAATTGTAATCATACCTAAAAATAGAACATTTAAAGCAGAAGTTATAATGGAAGATCTTTTCAAAAATACTGATTTAGAATCAAGATTTTCTATTAATTTAAATGCTATTAATTCTAAATTAGAACCAAAGCTATTTTCACTTAAAGAAATATTAAAGTCTTTCATAGATCATCGTTACGACATATTAAAAAGAAGATCTAAATATAGATTAAACCAAACAGAAAGCAGAATTGAATTATTAAAAGGCTTTCTTATCGTCTATGGAAATCTCAATAAAATTATCAAAATAATTAGAACAGATCCTGATCCTGAAAAAAAATTAATGAAAACATTTAAGCTTAATAAGAGACAGGCTGAAGCAGTTTTATCAATGAGATTGAGACAGCTAAAAAAGCTTGAAGAAAAGGAAATAAAATCTGAATACAAAGATCTACAAATGTATAAAAAAGAGTTAAATTTAATTCTTAGATCAAAAAGTAAGCAAACTTCAATTTTAGAAAATGAATTTAAGGAGAGTTTAGCAAATTTTAAAAAGATTGAAGGATCTTACAGAAGAAGGACAAATATCAATAACAGTTACGAGTCAATTGACTATTCTATTGAAGAATTTGAAAGCAAGGATCCTATTACAATTATTATATCAAAAAATGGCTGGATTAAATCAATTAAGGGACATCAAGATAATTATTCTACTATCAAATATAAGGATGGAGATTCAAAAAAATTTATTATTCAATGTAAAAATAATAATAAGATTATACTTTTTTCATCAATGGGTAAATTTTATACGATTAACTGTTCAAAAGTTACTTCGGGTAGAGGTTTTGGAGATCCACTAAGTATACTTATTGACAAGGCAGATAATGAGGAAATTATTTTTTCTGATTTATTCGAAGATGATCAGGAATATTTATTAACAAGTTCAGCAGGAAAAGGGTTTTTTGTAAATTCTAATGATTTAATAGCTTCAACAAAATCTGGTAGAAAAGTTATGAATCTTAAACCTAATGATAGAGCTGTTTCATGCTCAAATAAAGAAGGTGACTCAATTGCAGTAATAAGTGGAGAAAAGAAATCAGTTAAACTATTAGTTTTCAAACATGAAGATATACCATTTATGCAAAAAGGAAGAGGAGTATCACTTCAAAAGTTTAAATCTGGAAAAACTTATTCTGCATTTTGCTTAGATTCTAGCGAGGGATTAAAAGTTAGCTCTTCATCTAAAGTTCTTATTAGTCCCAAAGAATTAAAAAAATGGTTTGGTAAAAGAGCGCAAGCAGGTAAAATTGAGCCTAAAAATTTACATACAAAGATTT
>MDTG01444187.1_pt1 | contig 12037 bp, 7 predicted proteins | sample 811421 | NCBI WGS metagenome assembly MDTG01 (sample SAMN05326645, study PRJNA326480) | marine metagenome | isolation source: seawater | place: Pacific Ocean: South East | collected 2011 | reverse complement strand
CTAGAGGCAACCGAAAAAAAGAAGCCCTAAAAACACTGGGTCTTCAGGGCTACTAAGCGGAGAAAGAGGGATTCGAACCCCCGGAGGTATGACCCTCAACAGTTTTCAAGACTGCCGCATTCGACCACTCTGCCATTTCTCCATTGGGTTGTAAATATAATATTTATTGATTTTACCAGCACAACTATCGAAAAAACATGTTGGATTTGGGATTAATATTTCACATATTTTAATATTTCAAGGCCATAGCCAGTGATACCCACCCGTGGCATTTTATTTGAATTGCTGATCAAATTGAGCTTTTTGATTTTTAAATCGTGTAATATTTGGGCTCCAATTCCAAAATCCCTGCTGTCCATTGCAATGGGTGGGGCTTTGTCAAGCTCTCCTTTTTGTTGCATTCTCTCTAATTTCTGAATTCTCGAAAGCAGATTTTCTGAGGATTGCTGTTGGTTGATAAAGATTACGGCACCTTTTTCTGCTTGGTCAATTAGGGAAAATATATCATCTAAGCCTTTGGTGATTTGACCGGTTAACATGCTCAGAATATCATTGGTAATGCGCAGAGAATTTATTCTTGTCAATACGGGTTCGTCTTCTTTCCAGCTGCCTTTGGTTAGGGCAAGATGTATTTGTTTATTGGTTGTTTGTTGAAATGTTCGAAGTCGAAAAGGTCCAAAACGAGTTTCCAATTGAAAATCGCTTTTTTTCTCAATCAGGCTGTCGTGTTGCATTCTGTAGGCTACCAAATTCTCTATGGAAACTATTTTTAGATTGAATTTTTCGGCCACTTTCACCAGCTCTGGCAGTCTTGCCATTGATCCATTCTCATTCATTATTTCGACAATAACGCCAGCGGGTTCAAAGCCAGCGAGTCTGGCAAAATCTGTGGCAGCTTCGGTATGACCGGTCCGTCTTAAAACACCACCGTCTTTCGCGATTAACGGGAAAACGTGTCCCGGACGTGTCAAGTCCAATGATCGGGTTTTAGGGTCCACTAGGGAACGTATGGTTTGCGAACGATCATTTGCTGAAATTCCGGTAGTAATACCACCGCCCCTGTAGTCCACAGAGACTGTAAATGCCGTTTCCATTGGGTCGGACGTGGTATTTACCATTCGATCTAATTTCAGCCTCTTACATCTTTTTTCTGTTAACGGAGTACAAATTAAACCCCTACCATGTGTTGCCATAAAGTTTATTTTCTCAGGGGTAATGACCTCTGCTGCGGCGACAAAATCCCCTTCATTTTCTCTGTCTTCGTCGTCTACCACAATAATAATCTCTCCCTTTCGGATGGATTCTATGGCCTCTTCTATGGTATTGAGTAAATTTTTTGGCATTTTATTTATGGTTTTGAACCAAGGTATTTAGAAAATATTTTTGAATGGGTACCGTTATTATGTCCAAATTCATAAAGCCTGCGTCAGCGGAAGCCCTTTTGGTTAGATAGAATGCAAAAGGGGCCAACACCATAGTGGAAATCCAACTGGCTAATGAAGGGTCAATGCTGTTGTCCTCTGCTGCGTTTTTAGCAAAAATTCCGATATAGTGGTAAGAGAGGAAGATAATAACCGATAAAACCATGGGGAGTCCCAAGCCGCCCTTCTTTATGATGGCACCCAATGAGGCGCCAATTAAAAATAAAAAGATACAGGAGAATATCAATGTAAGCTTTTCCAGCATGACCATTTTGTGAAGGTTGATCGCTTTTTGATATACAAAAAAGGTTTTTTTCTTATTTTCAAGATTCCTGATGATACTTCTGATATCGCTGGCAGATTGTTCTGCTACTTGACTGATTTTCCAATTTTCTGAATTTGTCAGGAAGTTTAATACATTGGCACGTACTAAAGAATCGTTTTCAAAAGGTTCCTTGTAGTCCAATGCTTTGATCTGTCCGCGATAATTCTTTTTGATAAAATTATCACTAAAGACTTTTCTTTGAAATTGAAAATCACGTTCCATAGTATCGATACTTACTTTTAGCTGATCAACTTTTTGCATTCGATAGGTGGTGGTGTAGTTTTGTTCGTTGAGGTCTACATTATTAAATTTTGACAGGTCGATGTTCATCACATATTCATCAAAATGAACTTTGGCATGGGGAAACCGCAGTTGATCTTCATAATTTGTGCCCTTTATTTCCTCATAGCGATTTCCGTCGTATAACACCAACTGGAGTGTGGCGTCAGTTGTTTTACTTTTGAGTTCCCCTTTTTTAGCTTTTATGACAATACGGTTTTTGTAATCGTCTGTTTTTTCGTGAATAATAACTTCTTCCAACAAGTGATTTTCAGTTCCGTGTTTTCGTTTCACTTTGATACTCATTTGCCCCAAGTCGTTAAAAACACCTTCTCTGATAGCTATGGCTGGTTTTAATTTACTCAGATTTCTTCTGAGATTAAAAGATTTGACTTCCCCAGCAGTGATCACATAATTTGAAAAATAATAACTGCCAATTCCGATCATAATGTGCACTATAAAAAGACCACTCATTCCTCGAATCAGTGAAATTCCACTAGATTTCATAGCGGCAAATTCATAATTCTCTGCGAAGGTTCCAAAGGTCATCAAGGAAGCCAGTAGTATGGACAGTGGAAGAACAATGGGAACCAATTTTGGGGTGAAATAGATCAAGAACTTAAAAATGGTTTCAAAGTCCAAACCTTTTCCTGCCAAATCATCGATGTACAGCCAAAAAGTTTGGACCACAAAGATCAGCATGCAAATGGTAAAAATGCTGGACAGCCGAATTAAATACTGGCTTATTATGTAGCGATCAAGAATTTTCATTACTAATTGTTGATATAATAATCGGGATAATCTTTTTCATTAAAGACAAAAAACTGCTCAGGTATGGGGCTATTCACCTCAATTTTATCGATGGTGAGTGTTGTAATCGTTCCATTTTTTCCTACTTCAATAAGCTTGTAGATATGATTCTTTTTAATATCAATCCCTACGAGCATTGATTTGAGGTCAACCTCTTCCTCGGTGGGGACAAGTTTAACAAATTGAATGGTTTTACCCTTTATCTTTTGATTGATGTCCCATTGGTAATCATAACCCTCTTTATAAAATTGTAACAAGGCTTTTGGATTAATACCAAAATCCTCCTCCTCATCTACCTGGGTTACCGAAATTTCCTCATTTTCTGGAACAATGGTGTACAATTTAGATCCATCAAAAAGTTGAATGACATCTAAAAAATTTAATCTGTATTTTTCTTGGGAAACCATTACCTGACCTGAACTCTCTTGGTTAATTTGTTCGGTTCGGTTGTTGAGAACATAACTAAAATCAAATGTGATATTGTTATAGCTTTCCATTTGTTTCGAGGCTCCTTCCAGTAATTTTTTTGCTTCCAAAGATGTTTGCCCAGACAATAGGTTCAGGCTTGCAAATAGGAATAGGAAAAAAAATGGTTTGGAATTCATAGTACAAATTTAGACATCTTCCCTGTTTAACAGCTCATTCAGTGCATTTAAATCAGAAATCAAAACTTGTCTTGCTTTGCTGCCCTCAAATGGTCCTACGATTCCAGCTACCTCCATTTGATCTATGATTCTTCCAGCGCGATTGTAGCCCAATTTAAGTTTTCTTTGCAACAGAGAAGCCGATCCCTGCTGGGTAGTCACAATCACTTCTGCCGCCTCTCTAAAAAGGTCATCTCGTTCTGCAGGATCTAAATCCAAGGTACTGCTGTTTTCGTCTATATATTCAGGGAGTATGTAGGCATTGGCATATCCCATTTGCGCGCCTATAAAATCCGATATTTTTTGAACCTCAGGCGTATCGACAAATGCACATTGAATCCGGGTTAAATCGTTGCCTTGGGTGTAAAGCATATCGCCACGCCCAATCAATTGATCTGCGCCGACGGAGTCTAAAATGGTCCGTGAATCGATTTTTGAGGTCACTTTAAATGCTATTCGGGCGGGGAAGTTGGCTTTGATGATTCCAGTAATCACATTAACGGAGGGTCTTTGGGTAGCAATTATTAAATGAATGCCCACAGCTCGCGCCAATTGTGCCAGTCTTGCAATGGGGGTTTCTACTTCTTTTCCCGCTGTCATGATCAAATCAGCAAACTCATCTACCACCAAAACGATATAAGGAAGAAAGCTATGTCCCTCGGTGGGGTTTAACTTGCGTTCTCGATATTTTTGGTTGTATTCTTTAAGGTTGCGACACATCCCTTTTTTTAGTAATTCGTATCGATTGTCCATCTCTATACACAAGGAATTTAAGGTGTGTATAACCTTTGTGTTGTCAGTAATGATGGCTTCCTCAGTGTCGGGCAGTTTGGCCAAATAATGACGTTCAATTTTATTGTAGATATTCAGTTCTACCTTTTTGGGGTCCACCAAAACGAATTTGATCTCGGCAGGATGTTTCTTGTAAAGTAGAGAGGTGAGCACTGCATTGAGTCCAACAGATTTCCCCTGACCTGTTGCTCCTGCCATTAGCAAGTGAGGCATTTTGGTTAAGTCAACGACAAATGTTTCGTTGCTGATGTTTTTTCCCAACGCGATCGGTAGTTCCATCTCTGCGGATTGGAATCTTTTGGAAGTAATTACCGAGCGCATGGATACAATACTGGGGTTTTGGTTAGGAACTTCAATTCCAATGGTTCCTTTCCCAGGAATGGGAGCGATTATCCTAATCCCCAAAGCAGAGAGCGAGAGTGCAATATCGTCTTCTAAATTTTTGATTTTGGAGATCCTGATTCCCGCGTCTGGGATGATTTCATAAAGGGTTACCGTAGGGCCTATTGTAGCCTTGATTTTTGCGATCCCTATATTGTAGTTCTTGAGGGTATCAATGATCTTATTTTTATTCAACTCCAATTCCTCTTGGTCTATGGTGATAGAACTTTCTCCATAATCTTTAAGGAGGTCCTTTATCGGAAAACGGAATTTACTCAATTCTAATTTTGGATCAAAAAAACCTTGTTCTTTCACCAAGGATTGCGCCAAATCTTTGATAGAGGCTTCCTCTTCACTAAACGTTTCTATTTCTAAAGTAACTTCCTCTTCATCGGGTTTTTCTTCCTCCGTCAATGAGGGCTCTTCAATGTCTGTAGCTTCAGCAGTAGGCACCTCCACAAATTCTTCCATTTCTAAATCCAAACTGTTTTCAACCGGGACGGAATCGGGTTGTTCTTCTTTTTGAAAAATGGATTGTAAGTAGTGTTTTACTCTTTCTGGAGTCAGTTTCCATTGAAAGACCAATATCACTAGCAACGAAAATATCAAAAGTCCAGATACGCCAATTTTACCAAGGTACATCACCAAAAAAGTATTGACCTCAAATCCAACCAAACCTCCCAGTAAGGGCACATCGTAGTGATAAAAACCAAAAAATACAGAGAATAGTATTATATATAAAAACGACCAACTCCAGTGGTTGACGACCTTTTCTCTGCTATAGTCAAAAAAAAACAAATAGCCCGTATATCCCAATAGAAATGGGAAAATAAAAGAGGCGATTCCAAAAAGCTTATAGATAAAAAAATGACTGACAACAGCACCGACTTTATTTAAAAGATTTTTTGATGGTATTTCCTTTTCAAAAAACACCTCGAGGGTACTTTGGTCTGCTTGGTGATGGAAAAAATATGAAATAAAGGAAACGATTGATAAAAAACTAACCAAAAGCAAAAAACTCCCAAAAAGAATATGACGCCTTCTAATACGGTATTTTTTTTCTTCGGAAAATTCAGGAACGCGGGGGCTTTTTCGCTTTGCCATGGGTAACGCTTTCACACAAAAATACAAATTCAATCGCAATCCCCGTCCAAAAAAAAAACCCAAGTCCTGTTTGGACTTGGGTTTAAAAAATATAAACTCGGGATGCAAAAAATTATTTCAAATCAAACCGATCCAAGTGCATTACCTTACTCCAAGCTGCGATAAAATCTTTGATAAATTTATCTTCACCATCTGAACAACCATATACCTCTGAAATTGCTCTTAACTCACTGTTAGAACCAAATATAAGGTCAACTCGAGTACCTGTCCATTTGATTTCTCCAGTGGTTAAATCACGACATTCAAATTCACTTTCATCGGCATTGGTGGCTTCCCAAGTTGTATTCATGTCCAATAAGTTAACGAAGAAGTCATTGGTGAGGGTTTCGGGTCTGCGGGTTAACACCCCGTGTTTTGATCCACCAAAATTGGTGTTTAAAACCCGCATTCCTCCGAGAAGTGCAGTCATCTCAGGAGCCGTCAACGACAATAATTGAGACTTGTCAATCAAAAGCTTTTCAGCCTCAATGTCGTATTGTTTTTTCATATAGTTTCTGAATCCGTCAGCCACAGGTTCCAATACAGAAAATGATTCAACATCTGTATGATCTTGGGTAGCATCCGTTCTTCCGGCAGTAAAAGTTACGATAACATCGTGTCCAGCGGCTTTCGCTGCTTTTTCTACTCCTGCACTTCCCGCCAATACAATTAGGTCGGCCAGTGAAACTTTTTTGTTTCCTTTTGAACCGTCAAAATCATTTTTGATGGCCGTCAACACATCGAGTACTTTACCCAGTTGAATGGGTTGGTTTACATCCCAGTATTTTTGTGGGGATAAGCTAATTCTGGCACCATTGGCACCACCGCGCTTATCAGAATTCCTGAAAGTAGATGCAGAAGCCCAAGCAGCGCTTACCATTTGACCCACGCTTAAATCAGAGGCCAAGATTTTTGCTTTTAGATTAGCTTCGTCGTCAGCATCGATTAATTCATGGTCTACAGCAGGAACAGGATCTTGCCATATCAATGTTTCATCAGGTACCTCAGATCCCAGGTATCGATATACAGGCCCCATGTCTCTGTGGGTTAATTTAAACCATGCCCTTGCAAAAGCATCGGCAAATTCATCGGGGTTTTCATAGAAGTGTCTTGAGATAGGCTCATATGCAGGGTCCATTTTCAGGGCGATATCTGTGGTGAGCATCATTGGGGCGTGTTTTTTATCCGCCACATGTGCGTCGGGAATGGTCCCAGCTCCTGCACCACCTTTTGGGGTCCATTGTTGTGCACCACCGGGGCTCTTTGTCAATTCCCAATCAAAGCCAAAAAGGTTTTCAAAGTAATTGTTACTCCATTGTGTTGGTGTAGTAGTCCATGCTCCTTCCAAACCACTAGTGATGGTGTGCTCTCCTTTTCCAGAGCCGAAGTTATTTTTCCAACCTTGACTCATTTGCTCCAATCGAGCACTAGCGGGCTCAGCCTCAACATATTGATCTGCATCGGCAGCACCATGGGTTTTCCCAAAAGTATGTCCACCAGCAATCAAGGCAACAGTTTCGTAGTCGTTCATGGCCATTCTGCCAAAAGTTTCGCGGATGTCGTGGGCTGATTTTAATGGATCAGGGTTTCCATTGGGTCCTTCTGGATTTACATAGATCAACCCCATTTGGACAGCACCTAAAGGATTTTCTAACTCACGATCACCGGTATATCTTTTGTCGCCCAGCCACTCTGCTTCAGGACCCCAGTAAATATCCTCTTCTGGTTCCCATACGTCTTCACGTCCTCCACCAAAACCAAAGGTTTTAAAACCCATGGACTCCATGGCACAGTTTCCTGTTAAAACCATCAAATCTGCCCAAGAGAGTTTTTTGCCATATTTTTGCTTAATGGGCCACAACAACAGTCGGGCTTTTTCCAAATTGGCATTATCGGGCCAACTGTTGAGTGGAGCAAAACGAAGTGTTCCAGCACCTGCGCCACCACGACCGTCAGCAATACGGTAGGTCCCTGCAGCATGCCATGCCATTCTTATAAAAAATGGTCCATAATGACCATAATCTGCTGGCCACCACTCTTGAGAATTGGTCATCAAATCATACAGGTCTTGTTTTACTGCTGAAAGGTCTAATTTTTTGAATTCCTCGGCATAATCAAAATCAGGATCCATAGGGTCCGATAAAGATGAGTGTTGACGGAGAATACTTAAATTCAATTGGTTGGGCCACCAATCGCGATTGATCGATCCCCCTCCTGCACTTTCTTTTAAAACTCCTCCTAGGTAGGGACATTTTGCAATGTCACCATTTCCGTTAGCATGATTGTCCATATATCTTACTTTTACTGTGTTTAAAAACTAATAACAAATTTAATTTTATTTGATGTAATATTAATTCTAAAATATAATAAATTCTTTTTTGAGTATAAGAATTTCTAATTCCGAAAGTGGAAAATTTCAGTCTTTTATTAATTTTTTGATTTTGATACCAAAATATGCATATAGTAATGTCATTAATGGACTTATCCAATTGAAAATCGCATAGATAAAATATTCACTAACTCCAACTCCCAGCACACCCGACTGATAGGCCCCACATGTGTTCCAAGGAACCAGTACTGAGGTTACTGTACCAGCATCTTCCAGTGTTCTGCTTAAGTTTTCGGGAGCCAGTTTTCTGTCTTTGTAGGCCTTCGAAAACATTTTTCCAGGGACTACAATCGCCAGGTACTGGTCGGAAGCTGTGAGATTCACGGTTAAGCTGGAGGCGGCGGTTCCCGCAACGAGTTGAAAAGTAGTTTTTGCCCATTGTAGAAAAGCTTTGCTGATGGCTTTTAACGCACCTATGGCGTCCATCACTCCGCCAAATACCATGGCACAGATAATCAACCAAACCGTTCCCAACATTCCTTTCATTCCTCCAGTCGAAAATAAATCTTGAAGTAAAGGATCATTAGTGCGGATTTGTGTGTCAGCAGTAATGGCAGTAAAAACGCTTTTGTAAATCGTTTTGATATCTAATACCTTACTGCCTGTTAACTCCAACAAAAGTTCAGGTTGAAAAATCACAGCAAAAATACCTCCCAGTATTGTACCGATAAAAAGCGCGAGAAATGGAGGTGTTTTTTTAACGATCATCAAAATCACAATCAGCGGCACCAAAAACAGCCAAAAACTAATATTAAATTTTTCGTGAATGGCATTACTCAAAGTGGAGGTATTCACTGTCTCTGTGACATGGAAACCCAAACCCAAAATAAAAAAAACGAAAAGGGTAATGACAATACTGGGCAGAGTGGTGTAGAGCATATACTGTATGTGGGTAAAAAGATCTCCACCAGACATGGCGGGGGCCAAATTGGTGGTGTCGCTCAATGGAGACAGCTTGTCTCCAAAATACGCCCCTGAAATTATCGCCCCTGCAACTATCCCAATAGGGAAGCCCAATGCTTTTCCAATTCCTATCAATGCGATTCCTATCGTGGCGGTGGTGGACCAGCTGCTTCCTGTGGCGAGTGAGACCAGCGCTGCGGTTAGCACACAAACGGGTAGGAAAAATCGGGGATTGGCTATTTTTAGACCATAATCGATCATGGTAGGAATGATACCACTTAAAAGCCAAGTTCCTGCCAAGGCACCCACCATTAAAAGGATTAGGATGGGACCAGTTACAGATTGAATGTTTCCCCCCACTTTTTGTAGCATTTGCGCATAACTCACCTTGTTTACTACACCTACGATTCCTGCTACAGCACCTCCTACCAAAAGGATGAACTGATTGGATCCATTCAGCGCATTGTCGCCAAAAACATAAATGTTATAGGTAAGCATTAGGATCAAAATGACCAGCGGAATCAATGAAGCTGAAAGGGATAGGGTAGGGGTTTTCAAGGCGTTATTTTTTTTTCATTTACAATTTACCCATTTTTTACAATTGCTTTGATGATTACAAAAGACATAGTTTTGTATTTTTACACCCTAAACTGAAATTTAAATTATGCAATCATTTGATGTTGTCGTTATTGGGTCTGGTCCGGGAGGTTATGTCGCAGCCATTCGTTGTGCCCAATTGGGATTGAAAACTGCGCTTGTTGAAAAATATAATACCCTGGGAGGTACCTGCCTCAATGTAGGCTGTATTCCTTCAAAATCCTTGTTAGATTCTTCCCACCATTACGAAGATGCAATAAAACATTTTGATGAGCACGGTATTGAAATACCTGGTACAGTAAAGGTAAACTTAGAAAAAATGATTGCCAGAAAAGCCTCTGTTGTGGATCAAACCACCAAAGGCATTGATTTTTTGATGGAAAAAAATAAAATCACCGTTTTTAATGGCTTGGGCTCTTTTAAAGATGCGAATACCATTCATATTGCTGGAGAAAAACCTGAGTCCATCAGCGCAAAAAACACCATCATTGCGACAGGTTCAAAACCCGCAGGATTGCCCTTTATTAACATTGATAAGGAGCGCATCATTTCCTCAACTGAGGCGCTAAAGCTCAAAGAAATCCCCAAACACATGGTCATTATAGGTGGGGGAGTTATAGGCTTGGAATTGGGTCAGGTTTACAAAAGATTAGGGGCTGAAGTCTCGGTCATCGAATATGCAGACCGGATTACCCCAGTTATGGACAGTGCATTATCACGGGAACTAACCAAGGTGATGAAAAAGCAAAAAATAAAGTTTTACCTCTCCCATCAAGTCAATAAAGTGGAGCGCAAAGGAGATACTGTTTCCGTAACCGCTTTTGACAAAAAAGGAGCAGAGGTGGTTTTTGAAGGGGACTATTGTTTGGTTTCAGTAGGAAGAAAACCATACACTGAGGGATTGAATGCGGCCGCGGCAGGAGTAGAGCTTAGCGAACGTGGACAAGTTCAGGTCAATGATCACCTACAAACCACTGCAGACAATATTTATGCCATAGGTGATGTTGTAAAAGGCGCTATGTTGGCCCATAAGGCGGAAGAAGAAGGTGTTATGGTAGCCGAGATTTTAGCTGGACAGAAACCCCACATCGACTATAACCTTATTCCCAATGTTATCTACACTTGGCCTGAGGTAGCTGCTGTGGGTAAAACTGAGGAGGAACTAAAAACGGCTGGTTTGGCCTACAAAAGTGGACAATTTCCAATGCGTGCTTTGGGCCGCTCACGCGCCAGCGGTGATACAGATGGTTTTATAAAAATCTTGGCGGATGCCAATACCGATGAGGTGTTGGGCGTTCACATGATTGGCCCTCGGGTGGCAGACCTTATTGCTGAAGCTGTTGTTGCAATGGAATTTAGAGCTTCTGCGGAGGACATCGCTCGAATGAGCCATTCCCATCCCACTTATGCAGAGGCTGTGAAAGAAGCGGCATTGGCCGCCTCGGAAGACCGGGCGCTACACATGTAAAAACTGCTCACTAAAATTTAAAGATGATTGCTGCTGGAATTAGCTTTTCATAGCTTTTTCCATTTTTTCATGGATCAATTCCAATCCTAAATTGCCGATGCTCCCTAGGTGGGTATGTTCAATATCTTTTTTGGGTTGGTAGTCACCCGCATCAATGCTTTTTCCCATTTTCTGATAGGCTTCTCTAAAAGGTAGTCCCGCCTTGACCCACTCATTTAGTGTGTCTACACTAAAGATGAATTTATATTTATCGTCCTCTAAAATATTTTGCCTTACTTCAATTTTTTTGAGACTGAATAAAAATATATCCAAACAGCTTTTCAATGTTTCAATGGCGTCAATAATGGGTCCTTTTGCCAATTGCATTTCTCTGTGGTATCCCGAAGGCAGATTGGTCATCAGTAAAGTAAGCTGATTGGGCAGGCCTTGCAAAAGGTTGCATTTTCCTCTGATGAGTTCAAAAACATCTGGATTTTTTTTATGAGGCATGATACTGGAGCCGGTGGTTAATTCTTCTGGAAAGCTGATGAAGTTGTGTTCTTGTCCCATATAAATACAGATATCCATTGCCATTTTGGATAGCGTAGCAGCCAATGCCGCAATGGCGGTAGCCGTAATTTTTTCAGCTTTACCTCTACTCATTTGTGCGGCGATAACATTGTATTTCAAGTCTTTAAAACCCAAACTTTTGGTAGTAGCTTTTCGGTCGATAGGAAAGGAACTGCCATAGCCAGCAGCACTGCCCAATGGATTTTGATCTACCAATTGATGTGCGGCGTTGAGCAAAACCACGTCGTCGATTAAAGTTTCTGCGTAAGCAGAAAACCAGAGTCCAAAAGAGGAAGGCATGGCCACTTGAAAATGGGTGTAACCTGGCATAAGATG
>MDTG01381160.1_pt1 | contig 12037 bp, 9 predicted proteins | sample 811421 | NCBI WGS metagenome assembly MDTG01 (sample SAMN05326645, study PRJNA326480) | marine metagenome | isolation source: seawater | place: Pacific Ocean: South East | collected 2011 | reverse complement strand
GCCGCGTGAGCCGTATCGTCGGCATCCTCGGGAAGTTCGCGGGTCGCGGGATTGACCAACTGGACGGCGCCTGTCTCATCGCGCAGGATGACGAACTGCACCTTCTTCTGGTCGCGCACCGTCTCGACCCATCCGGAAACGGAGACGGAGCCCGCGGGCAGTTGCTTCAGCTGGTTCACCAGGACGCGTTCACTCACGAGCGCCCAGTCTACGGGCCGGTGCGCTGCGAACCGCCTGCGCCCTAGGATGGGCCCGTGAGCGACCCGAAAGAGCCCGTCTTCCGCATGGATCCGAGCACGTTCCGCGTGCAGGATCCCCCGCGGGCCGAGCACGCCGACGTGCCGAGTGAGACGGATGCCGCAGCCGAGGCGCCGGAGGGCGACGCGGCAGAGTCCGAGGCGCCGGTCGCCCCTCGCCCGCGTAAGCCGCGCCGCCCCCTGCGCTGGGCGGATCTGATCGTCTCGATCGTGCTGTTTCTTCTCTTGGCAGCAGCGGCGGTGACGGCATCCATTTTCGGGGCGTTCCTGACCTTTGCGTCGGACTCGTGCTCGGCGACCGGGTGCAATTTCAACGTCATGACCATCGGTATCTGGGTCGCGGTGCTCTCCCCGTGGGTCGTCTTCCTCGTCGCGCTCGCCGGCTCGATCGTCATGATCGTGCTGCGCCGGATCTCGGTCTGGATTCCGATCACGGCGTTCGTCCTGATCGTTGCGCTGTGGCTGATCGGTGCCGTTCTGGTCTGGGCGGGCACCTGACCCGAGCCGCCCTACACAGGCGGCGTCCAGCCCGCTGTAACCTCGCGGCCGTACCGTGGTGGGGTGCACACCGCGACACCAGACGGCTCCTGGATGACGCACCTCATCGACTGGTCGGTCTCGCTCATGGAGATCATCGGGCCCGCAGGTGCAGGTCTTGCGATCGCGCTCGAGAACATCTTCCCGCCGCTGCCGAGCGAGGTGATCCTGCCGATGGCGGGTCTCTCGGCCAGCCGCGGGTCGTTCTCTCTTGCGGAGGCCCTGATCTGGACGACCCTCGGCTCGGTAGTGGGGGCCTTCCTGCTCTACGGGATCGGCGCCTGGCTCGGCGTGGACAGACTGCGCACGATCGCGGCCAAGGTCCCGCTACTGCGTCCGGATGACATTGATCGCACTGTCGCGTGGTTTCACCGTCACGGTGGCAAGGCGGTCTTCTTCGGGCGGATGGTGCCGATCTTCCGCAGTCTGATCTCGATCCCGGCGGGCGTGACCCGCATGCCGCTGTGGAAGTTCGGCCTGTTGACCGTCGCAGGCAGTGCCTTGTGGAACACCATCTTCGTGCTTGCCGGTTTCCTCCTCGGCGAGGCCTGGCCTGTCATCGAGCGGTACGCCGACATCCTCCAGTACGTCGTCATCGCCGCCGTAGTGGTCGGGATTGCGTGGTTCCTCGTCGTTCGCATCCGTACGCTTGTGGCCGACCGGCGCGCAGGGGATCCCAAGCCCTCCGCGGACTGAGCCCTCGGTCGCAGAGCAGCGAGCGCTCTCAGCCCGCGCAAAGCGAACCCCCACGTAGACTGGGGGAGTGCCCGCTGACCGTGTCCATCTCGTGCGTCACGGGGAGGTCTTCAACCCGAATCGGGTCCTGTACGGACGTCTCCCCGGGTACGGGCTGAGCGACGACGGGCGCCAGATGGCCGAGCAGGCTGCGGCCTGGATCGGCGGGCTCGAGCGCCCGCTGGCATCCCTCATCGTGTCCCCGCTGCAGCGGGCGCAGGAGTCGGCCCAGCCCTTCATCGACAGGTTCGGCCTCCGGGCCACCACCGACGAGCGCGTCATCGAGCCGACCAACGTCTTCGAGGGAAAGCGCATGAAGCGCGCCCTGATGAACCCGCTGAACTGGCGGTACCTCGCTCGCCCCGCGGTGCCCAGCTGGGGTGAGCCCTACGCGCAGGTCGTCGCCCGCATGGATGCCGCGATGACGGATGCCTGGGGTGAGGCAGACGACGGCGACGTGGTCGTGGTCTCCCATCAGCTCCCTATCTGGGTGACCCACCTTGCAGTTGCCGGGCTTCCGACGCAGCACGATCCGCGGCACCGCCGGTGCGCGCTGTCGAGCGTGACGAGTTTCGAGCGGTCAGCCGACGGGTGGGTCGAGGTCGACTATGTCGAGCCCGCAGCGACATCGGGCGCCATCGACGTCGGGGCGGTGTGACGTGACGATTCGCCGTGGCCGCAGGTCGGCATCCGTCGCTCTCGCGCTGGTTGGCGTCCTCGCGGTGGGCGGAGTGCTCGCCGGGTGCACCGCCGATCCGCTCGCTGACCAGTACCGGGCGGGTGACAACAAGGGCTTCATCGCGCAGAACGGAATGGAAGCCGTCGCGATTCCCATCGACCAACGCTCCGCGCCGCTGAACTTCTCGGGCGTCACCGATACCGGCGAGACGGTGACGAGCGATGACTACCGCGGTCAGGTGCTCGTGGTGAACTTCTGGTACGCCGCATGCGCGCCGTGCATCGTCGAGGCGCCCGAACTCGAGGCCGCCTACGAGGAGGTCGGCGGGGCCGATGTCGCGTTCCTCGGTCTGAACACTGCCGACGAGGCGCCGACGGCGCGATCGTTCGCCGAAGACAACGGCGTCAGCTATCCGAGCCTCATCTCGGTCGGCGACCGCGAACTCAAGCTCGCGTTCGCGGACGCGACCCCCTTGAACGCGACCCCCGTCACGCTTGTCATCGACCCCGAAGGCCGCGTCGCTGCTCGGGTCATCGGCGCGCTCTCGAGCTCGTCCATCCTCACGACTCTCGTGAAGGAAACGCTCGCGGAGAACGGATGAACGTCACCGACCTGATCGGAGGGGGAGCCCTCTGGGTTGCCGTCCCGATCGCGTTGGCGGCCGGCCTCCTGTCGTTCCTCTCGCCGTGCGTGCTGCCTCTGGTGCCCGGCTACCTCGGGTTCATCGGTGGCTCGGTGACGTCGGCCCGCAACGCCGACGGCGTTCCGGTTCCGAGCCGCGGCAGGCTGCTGGGTGGCGTGGCGCTGTTCATTGCAGGCTTCACCGTCGTGTTCTTGGCGATCACCATCCTCGGTGGTGCGCTCGGCCAGTTCTTCGTCCGCTATGGAGATCTCATCACCCGGATCCTCGGCGGCGTGATCATCTTCCTCGGCCTTGTTTTCATCGGCCTGTTCGGCTTTGCGCAGCGCACGGTCAAGCCGCAGGTCCGGGGCAACATCGGCCTCATCGGGGCACCGCTTCTGGGACTGGCGCTCGGTCTCGGGTGGGCTCCCTGTATCGGCCCCACCCTCGCAGCGATCACCTCGTTGTCGTGGAATCTCGGCGACCCCGGGCGTGCGGCCATCCTCGGCCTCACCTACTCGCTCGGACTCGGCATCCCGTTCGTCCTGCTCGCGCTCGGCCTCGGCTGGGCGACCAGCGCCGTCACCTTCCTGCGGCGCCACATTCGCGTCATCAACATCGCCGGCGGCATCCTTCTGGTGCTGCTGGGGGTCCTTATGCTCACCGGCGTCTGGACGACGCTCATGATTTCGCTCCAGGGGGTGCTCGCCAGTGTCCCCCTCCCGCTCTGACGACGTCACAGTCGATCCGCTCAGACCAGCTGACTACGCCGATACGTCAGCAGACAGCACGGATGCCGGTCGGCCGTCTTCGGACGATGCCGTGACATCTCCGGCGCTCGGGCCCGTGGGATGGGCGCGGTGGGGATGGCGCCAGCTGACGAGCATGCGCACGGCACTACTGCTGCTCCTGCTCTTGGCCATCGCGGCAATCCCCGGGTCGTTGGTTCCTCAGCGCAGCGCCGACCCCAACGGCGTGAGTCAGTACTTCACCGACAACCCGGACCTCGCGCCGATCCTCGACGGACTCCAGCTGTTCGATGTCTACACGTCGGCCTGGTTCTCGGCCATCTACATCCTGCTGTTCATCTCGCTCATCGGCTGCGTCATCCCGCGCACCCAACACCACTGGAAGGCGCTGCGCGCCAGGCCCCCGCGCACTCCCGCCAGGCTTGAGCGGCTCTCGACCCACCGCGAAACGCTGGTCGAAACGGAGGATGTCGATCCCGCAGCCTACGCAGGCGATGCTGTCGCCCTCGCCGAGCAGCAACTGCGCCGCGGCGGCTACCGAACCGAGCGCTACGACACCGCGCGTCGGGGCGCCCCGAGCTTCAGCGTCTCGGCAGAGCGCGGCTACCTGAAAGAGACCGGGAACCTCATCTTCCATGGGGCGCTCGTGGGTGTGCTCATCGCCGTGGGGGTCGGCGGGGGATTCACGTACACCGGACAGACCGTCATCATCCAGGGCGACACTTTCACGAACGCTCTCGTGGACTACTCCTCGTTCAATCCGGGGCGCTTCGTCGACGAGAACTCTCTCGTCCCCTACGCGATGACCCTCGACGAGTTCAGCGTCAGCTACGTCGCGCCCGATGAGAGCGGGGCGGGTCAGGCCGGAGACTTCGTCGCGCGCCTCACCACCCAACGCGCGGGCGAGGAGCCGACTGTCGGTGAGGTGCGGGTGAATCATCCGTTGGATGTCGCCGGCGATCGGATCTTCCTCATGGGCAACGGATACGCGCCGACCATCACGGTTCGAGGTCCCGACGGCGAGGTCGTGTACTCGGCATCCGTTCCGTTCCTGCCACAGGATCGCAACCTCACCTCGCTCGGTGTCGTCAAGGTCCCCGATGGGCTGCCCGAGCAGCTCGGACTCGTCGGCTTCTTCTACCCGACAGTGGCGGAGCTCGAGAGCGGTGCTTTGACCTCGGGATGGCCGGCGCTGGTCTACCCGGAGTTGACCTTCAACGTGTTCGAGGGAGACCTGGGTATCGATGGCGGCATCCCGCGCTCGGTGTACGCGCTTGATACGACCGACATGACCCAGCTCACGGGCGGGGACACCGGCGTCGACTCGATCCGGTTGCTGCCGGGCGAGACCGCCGAGATCCCGGGCGGCCGCGGCACGATCACCTTCGAAGACGATTCGGCTCTCACTCCCACGGGAGAGCCGGTCAAGCGCTTCGTCTCACTGTCGATCCACCGGGATGTCGCGGCTACCTGGGTGCTGGTGTTCGCCTCGATCGCCGTCGCGGGGCTGCTCGCTGCCCTGTTCGTACCCCGCCGGCGGGTGTGGGTGAAGGCGACAGTGCAGGGCTCTGCCGTGCGGCTCGAGTACGCGGGACTCGCGCGCGGCGAGGACCCGACGCTGGATGCCACGGTCGAGCGGTTCGCCGGCGAACACGGCGCTTCCCTCGCGGGGCGCGGCGCCAGCCAGCCCACGTAAACTGGCACCATGCCCGTCGATTCCGCGTTGTCCCTCGAGTCGGTCTCGTTCCTCCTGGTGTGGACCGCCATCTCGATTTACGCGCTCGCGTTCATCGCCTACGTCGTCGATCTTTCCCGTCGCTCCGCGGTAGCCGTCGAGCGCTCTGCGCAGCGTGAGCTCGTCTCGGTCGGCGCAGGGGCGGCATCCGGGGATGCCACAACGGATGCTGCATCCGCCGTGGACGAGTTGCGAGCCGAAGGGCTGGCAGCGGAGAAGAACCTCAACGCGGCGCCCGGCCGTCGCACCCGCCTGCTGTGGGCGCGCATCGGGACGAGCCTCACGTGGCTTGCGTTTCTCTTCCACGTCGGCGGCGTCATCACCCGCGGGATCGTCGCTGGCCACGTGCCGTGGTCGAACATGTACGAGTTCGCTCTGACGGGCACGGTGCTCATCGTCGCGGTCTATCTCGGGGTGCTCTTCCGCTACGACCTGCGCTTCCTCGGGTCGCTCATCACGGGCATGGTTGTGCTCATGCTCGGTGGGGCATCGCTGCCCTTCACCTTCTACGTCGAGGTCGTGCCCCTGGCTGACCCCCTCAAGAGCGTGTGGCTCGTCATCCACGTGTTCGTCGCGTCGCTCGCAACCGCGCTGTTCGCCATCGCCTTCGGTCTGTCGGTGCTACAGCTGATGCAGGCGCGCCGCGAGCAGCGGGCGATCGCCGCGGTCGGCACCGGCGCGACGGTTCGCACGGGCCCTGGGTTCCTGCGGACCCTTCCCGGCTCGGAGGCCCTCGAGTCACTCGCGTACCGCTTCGCGATCATGGGCTTCGTGTTCTGGACGTTCACGCTGATCGCCGGATCGATCTGGGCGAACGACGCGTGGGGTCGCTACTGGGGCTTTGACACGAAGGAAGTGTGGACCTTCGTGATCTGGGTCCTCTACGCCGGCTACATCCACGCCCGCGCGACGCGCGGTTGGCGCGGTTCGCGATCGGCGTGGCTGTCGATCGTCGGGTTCACTGCCGTGATCTTCAACTTCACGATCGTGAACATGTTCTTCAAGGGGCTGCACGCCTACAGCGGCCTGAGCTGAGGCTCGGTTCTCCCGATCTCCGGGGGTGGGTGCGACATCCGTGGCTGAGTCCGCGCCGGCTCGTTCTGGGCTGGCCAGACATTTCAGTCGCGCCTTGACCCGGGTGCCGAGACGTGAGACCCACACCAAGCCACGACTGAGCTGATCGTTCGCGGCCCTCAGGGGCGGGCAAGGTACTTCGGTCGCGCCTTCGCGCGGGTGTGCGCGGATCTGACCCACATCACGGCGCGACCGAACAGGCCGCACGGATGCTGCGCATGGTGCTCGTCAGCTTTCGGTCGCGCCGTGACGCGGGTGTCGGGACGTGAGACCCGCACCAACGCGCGACCGAACGGTGATGGCGGGTGGGTTAGCTAGCTCACGACCGGGGAGGCGAGGATGGCGCGGGCTGATGTCGTTCGCTTCCTGGCTATCGCGAGGATGGTCGCCACCAGGCCGAGGCCTCCCCAGATCGCAAGGCCCGCGATCCCGGCACCCACACCACCGGAATCGGTGAGCGCGCCGAGCATCGCGGTATACGCGGGTGAGGTCGGCATCAATCCGTCGATCGCCAGGAGGACCCCCGGCACCGTGGACACGATTCCGGCCGCGACCGCGAGCACACCGATAAGCGCCGCGATCCAGCGGCCCGCGCCGCCGAATACGGCAACCAGTGCCTGGTTCACGGCGGCGAAGGCGACACCGGCCAGGATGCTGACACCCGCGAAGATCGACCAGTCACCCCAGTCGTAGCCCGCAGAGATCTGCACGATCCCTGCCACGAGCAGACCTTGGATGGCCCCGATCGCTGCTGCCGGCGCCAAGGAGCGAAGGGCGAGAAGCGCCGACGGCGACCGGGAGGCGAGAGTGCGTGCGGGGAACGCGCGCAGCGCGATGAACGTACCGAGCGCGCCGAACCACAGCGCGAGCGCGGTCAGCAGCGGAATCGCGGAGGCGCCGAACAGGTCGGATCCGACGCCCTCGGCCTGCACCGGATCGGCGACGACCTCCGCGAGGCTTGCGGCCTCGGCATCCGTGTACGACGGAAGCTGGTCGACAGCCGTGTGCAGTCCGTTGGCGAGGTCGGTCGTTCCGCTCGCGAGTTGGGTCAGGCCGTCGGTGAGGCTTGTCGCGCCGGTTGCGGCCTGGGAGGCGCCGCTCTGCAGGCTCTGCGCACCGGACTGCGACTGCGTTGTTCCCTGGGCGAGCTGTGTAAGACCGTCGGAGAGACTCTGCGTCTGCGCGGCGACCTGACGAAGGCCGCCGCTCGTCTGCGAGATCAGGGTCGAGATGCCCGGAACGACCTGCCCGCCGTAGCCGGCTGCGGTTCCTGCCGCGGTGGCCGCGGATCCAGCATTCTGCGCGACCGTCGCGGCCGCGTCGGCAGCAGAGGCAACGCTCTGGCAGTAGGAGGGCGACCCGTCACAGGTCGCGGCGAGTGTTCCGAGTGTTTGCGCGAGGGCGCCGGCGCCCTGCGCGACAGTGACCGTTCCTGTGGCAGCCGACTGCATGTAGCCGTACATCGTGTTCGCGGCCGCAGGGAGCGGCGCCGCATCCAGCCCGTCGGCGATCTGGTTCTGCGCGGCAGCAAGCTGCGCTGCACCCCCAGCCGCCTGCGACGTCGAGCTCGCGATCGTCCCGAGACCGGAACCGAGCGCACCCGCGCCAGAAGCGAGTTGGTCGATGCCGCTCGCGAGCTCGGCGGATCCGTCGGCCGACTGCTGGATCCCGTCAGCGATCTGATCGGCGCCATCCGCGGCCTCACCGAGCTGCTCACCGAGGGTCGTGAAACCGAGGAAGACGTTCTCGAGGTAGGCGGTCGAGATCTGCTCGCCGGTCAAGGATGCCGCTGTCGAGGTGATCTGTGCGGTGATGGCGTCATCCACGATGCGGCTGTCGGGGGGTGTGGTGACCTCGATCGTTGCCTTCTCGGGCGTCTCGCCAGGTTGAGTGGATGTCGCGGCGGCCGAGAAGTTCTCGGGGATCGTCACGACCGCGGCGTAGGTGCCGTCGGCAAGGCCTGCCGCGGCATCCTCGGCGTTGGAGATCGTCCACGTGAGGTTGCTGTCGGTGTCGTCGGAGCCTTCGACCAGGCCCGCCGTGAGCTGCCGCCCGAGCGGCACGGTCTGTCCATTGATCGTGACGGGCTCGTCGTCGTTCACGATGGCCGCGTTCATGGCATCCAGGCGCGTGGTCGGGTTGTAGAGCGCAACGACAAGGATGCCGCCGATGAGGGCAGGAAGCAGGATGACGCCGAGGATCGTCAACCAGGTGATCGGCCGCCGAGTGCGGGCGCGTTCGAGGGGAATGCTCATGAGTGCTCCTCCGCGGATGCGGAAACTGTCATATCGGATCGAGTCGACACGGTGATCGAGCGCAGGTCGGGCCGGTGGGCGTCAGCCATCAGGCCCAGGGCCGGTCCCTCGTGCTGGGCCGAAGCCAGGATCGTGAGGGGAGGGTCCGCGTCGCCGGCGCGCTCGCGGCGAACAAGCGCCGCATCTCGCAGGAGAGCTGCCGCCTGGTCTCGGACGGCTTCTCCCTCCAGTCGGTCGAGGCCGTCGATCACGATGATCCGCGCCGATCCGCGCAGGGCCTGTGTGAGTTCGGTGAGGGGTTCGTCAGTGTCGGCGAGGAGCGCGACACCCACGTGCGAGCGCACCCACGCGGCGCGCTCGGGGAGCAGGTGCCCGGCAACTCGCAGTCGCCCGTCCGTCGGCGCGAGCCTTCCCGCGATCGTCATCAGGAATGCCCGGGCAGCGCGGGGGTCACCGGTGACGACGACGGTGTCGCCGTATTCGACACGGATGCCGACCCCGGTGAACAGGTCGGTGTCGGTTCCGTGTCGTGAACCGAAGGCGTGCACGGCCAGGTCCTCGGCAACGACAGCCGCCGTCGTCCTCGGTTCGGGCCAATCCCGCAGCGAGAGCTCCCGCTCCACTGCTTCGCCTTCGATGTCGAAGTGGGGGAGCACCCGATGCATCCATCGCGGCATCCACCACGCCTTTTCGCCGAGGAGCGCCATGACCGCGGGAACCAGGGTCATGCGCACGAGGAACGCGTCGATCGCGATACCCGCGGCAAGGCCCAGCGCGATGGGTTTGATGTTGATGTCGCCTTCGGGGACGAACGCGGCGAACACCGCGAACATGATGACCGCGGCGGCTGTGACCACGCGGGCGGATGCCGTGAATCCTGACCGGACGGCGCTGATCGCCGTCGCGCGGTCGGCTCGCCCACCGCGAGCGCGCCGCAGGTGGACGTAGTCCTCGCGCATCCGCGACACGAGGAAGACCTCGTAATCCATTGCGAGGCCGAAAAGGACCCCCATGAGGATGATCGGCATGAAGCTGATGACGGGACCGGTCTTGGACACGTGAAGGGCGTCGGCGAACACCCCCCACTCGAAGACGAGCGCGACGATACCGAACGCGGCAGCTACCGAGAGGAGGTACCCCGCTGCTGCCTTGAGGGGAACCCAGATCGATCGGAAGACGATCGTGAGCAGCACGAGCGAGAGACCCACGACGAAGACGCCGAAGGGCAGGAGCGCCCCGCCGAGTCTGTCGGAGATGTCGATGGCGACCGCGGTGAAGCCCGTGACCTTCAGGTCGACGCCGTATTCGTCCAAGAGCCGATCGTGCTGTGCCCTGAGCTCTCGCACGAGCTCCGCCGTGGCGGGGTCATCCGGTGCGGTCTCGGGAACGATCTGCACGATCCCGGTGTCGGCGGTGCGGTTCGGGGTCGCGAGCGCTACCTCCTTCACGCCGGGAATCGTGGCGATCTCATCGCCGAGATCCTGCATGAGCGTCAGCGGGTCGGTCGAGGTGACGATCGTGCCGGTCATGATGAGCGGTCCGTTGGCGCCGGCCCCGAAGTGCTCGGCGACAAGGTCGTAGCTCTGCCGCGCCTCGTTGTCTTCGGGCAGCATCCCGGCGTTGGGAAGGGCGAGCGCGAGGCTGCCGGCCGGTATCGCGAGCGCTCCGAGGAGCGCGACCACCGAGACGGTCGTGACGATCGGATGCCGGGTCACGAGCTTCACCCACGGATTCGTCTTCTTTCCGTGCGTGATGGTGGGTGCGGGTTCGGCATCGGCTGCTGACGCTGCCTCGGCAGTGGCAGTGGCAGTGGCAGTGGCAGTGGCAACTGCCGCGGCATCCTCGCGGGCTGATGTTCCGCGTCGGCGCTGCGAGGTGCGCGGTGCGCGCCGAGGCCATCCGGCAACTCGGCCCTTGACGAATCCGAGGAAGGCGGGAGTGAGGGTCACGGCGATGGCAACGGCTATCGCCACGGCGACGGATGCCGCGATTCCCATGGTGGTCAGGAACGGGATGTTCGCGAACGAGAGGCCGATCAGGGCGATGAGTACCGTTGCGCCGGCGAAGACGACTGCGGAGCCCGCGGTTCCGGTGGCGCGAGCTGCAGCCTCTTCCGGGTCCACCCCTTCGCGGACGGCATCCTGCTGGCGGGAAATGATGAACAGGGCATAGTCGATCCCGACCGCAAGCCCCAGCATGAGGGCGAGCATCGGCGTTGTCGACGAGATCGTGGCGAAGGCCGTGGAAATGAAGATGAGCGCCATCGACAGTCCGACACCGAGCAGTGCAGTGATGAGGGGGAGCCCGGCGACGACGAAGGATCGGAAGGTGACGATCAGCACGACCAGGGCCAGGATCACGCCGAACAGCTCGACGATCGAGAGTGTCGGCAGCGACTGAGAGAAGAGGTCGCCGCCGAGCGCCACGGTGCTGCCTGCCGGAAGTTCAGCCTGCAGGGCGTCGGTGATCTCGAAGAGCTGATCCTTCGTCTCTGCGGAGACCGACGAGGCTTGTCCCTCGAACTGGAAGCGCACCAGCGCTGCCGATCCGTCATCGGAGATGAGGCCCGAGATCGACTCGTCATACGGATCGCTGACGGCGAGAACTCCGTCGATGTTCTCGATGTCATCGATCGTCTGCGCAATGTCATCGGGGAAGGGGGCGTCCTCGACGGTCATGCCTTCCGGGGCGACGACGATGAACTGCGCGCTGGTTCCCGAGACCTCCGGGAAGGTTCGCTGGAGCTCCTCGAGTCCCTCCTGCGACTCCGTTCCAGGGATCGAGAAGGTGTTGTCGGTTCCCTGTTGGAAGAGCACAGCTCCCCCGCCCGCGAGAATCAGCACCAGGAGCCAAGACGCCAACACCCGCCACGGGTGACGATACGCCCACCGTCCGAGGGCATAGAGAGCGGTGGACACGGGTCTGCCTCCGGGATTCGTCAAGGGGAGTCTCGATACACCGGTGTATCCGATACGCAAGTGTATCGTAGACGATTGACGAGACCCGCAAGCTGAAGGCTCGATGTGAACGCCGGCGAGAGGAGAGTGGGATGTCCGCAGACGGCACCGCCGCCGCTCAGCATGTTCTGCAGGCGATCGATGGGATCGCGCCCGACGGCGTGCGCGGCCGTGAGCGCACCAAAGCGCGCCTCATGCGCGCCGCCTACGAAGTGTTCGCCGAAGTCGGCCTGGACGGAGCCTCGGTCGAGGCGATCTGCGAACGCGCCGGATTCACGCGCGGTGCGTTCTACTCCAACTTCTCCACGAAGGAGGAGTTGTTCTTTGAGCTGGTGCGTGCGGTGACCGATCGCAAGCTCGAAGCGGTCTCCCAGCGGGTGGATGGCTTGCGCGCCCAGGATGCCGCGCTGACCCCGAACGAGCTCGTTCAGAGCGTG
>MDTG01431190.1_pt1 | contig 12038 bp, 14 predicted proteins | sample 811421 | NCBI WGS metagenome assembly MDTG01 (sample SAMN05326645, study PRJNA326480) | marine metagenome | isolation source: seawater | place: Pacific Ocean: South East | collected 2011 | reverse complement strand
AGTGCATCTGTTGTTTTTCTTACATTGTTAGGTAATTTTGACATTTCTGCTATACCACCTGCGTTGTCAGTAACTGGTCCATATGCGTCTAACGCGACAACCATACCTGCTAGCGCTAACATTGATGTTACTGCAATTGCAATTCCGAATAATCCAGCGATATAGTTAGTAATTAATATTCCAGCCACTATAATTAATGCAGGAACGGCTGTAGCCTCCAAAGATACCGCTAAACCTTGGATTACATTTGTGCCATGTCCTGTAGTAGATGATAAGGCAACACTTTTCACAGGTCTATAAGCTGTACCCGTATAGTACTCTGTTACCCAAATAATTAACCCAGTTATAATAAGTCCAATAACACCACAATAATAAAGGCTCAACCCAGTAAATTCTTTCTCACCTATATTATAAGTATTTTCTAAACCCAAAACATAATCAGTTAAAGGATACAATATTATTAAAGATGTTATGGCTGTTACTACAAATCCTTTGTACAATGCAGCCATTATATTTTTTGATTTACCAAGTTTTACAAAATAGGTTCCTAAAATAGAAGTTAAAATACATGCTCCACCAATAGTTAATGGATAAATCATCATATTTAAATCACCTTGAAAAAATATTGACGATAAAACCATGGTAGCTACAATTGTAACAGCATAAGTTTCAAATAAATCTGCAGCCATACCAGCACAATCACCAACATTATCACCTACGTTATCAGCAATAACCGCGGGATTTCTTGGATCATCTTCTGGTATACCGGCTTCTACCTTACCAACAAGATCGGCACCTACATCAGCACCTTTAGTAAATATACCACCACCTAACCTGGCAAAAATTGAAATTAAAGAAGCACCAAAGCCAAGGGCAACAAGTGCATTTACAATTTCTCTTTCATCAACATTGTAAGATAAAAGAAGATAATAATACACAGCGATTGACAATAAAGCTAAACCCGCAACTAACATTCCAGTGACTGCTCCAGATTTAAATGCAACTGACAATCCCTCGTTCAATCCTTTTCTAGAGGCTTCAGCAGTTCTTACATTTGCTTGAACCGATACAAGCATTCCAACATAACCAGCGATGCCCGATAATGTAGCACCTATTAAATATCCTAGACCAACTAATAAACTAAATGCATAACTAATTATTACTAGAACAACTACACCAACAATTGCGATTGTTTTATATTGTCTATTTAAATAAGCCTTAGCACCTACTTGTATCGCAGAGGCTATTTCTTGCATTTTAGCATTGCCAGCATTTGAATTTAAAATATTTTTTCCAGTTATAAAACCATATACAATTGATAATAAACCTGCCAAAATTGTGTAACCTAGTATTGTGTCTGCATTCATAAAATTTATTGATCCTATCTTGCGTGTAAATTGTTAATTATTAAAAACCGCACATTACAAAATAAAATTCAAAAGGCAATAAATAATCTTATCTAAAATTGTGAATATATCCTTGATAATTGACAATTTTATTTAATTTATTGTTATATTTTAAACAATCACCTTTACCATTCTTAATATTTCCAATAATGGTAATTTTTTGATTCCATCTTCTGGCATGTTTAAAAATTCTTTTTCTAAATTTCCGTTTAGCAGTAAATAGAATTTGATAATCATCACCGTTATATAAATAGTTTTGGGGCAAAATTATTTTTTTTTTAACAAGCTTATTAAAATTATTTGAGGCGGGTAATAAATTATATATCACAATAAATCCTTTGTTCTTATTTCCAATAAGTTTTTTTAAATCGACTAATAAACCGTCGGATATATCCATTGAAGAACTCGCAAATTTCAATAATTGTCGATGAAATCCAAATGCTAAATTTGGTTTATAAAACTTATCTATAAAATATTTTTTTAATTTTTTTGAAATTTTAATTTTATTTTTTAATATAGAAAGACCAACAGATGAGTCTCCAATATTACCTGTAATATAAATATCATCATTAATAGAACAATTATCTCTTTTGATTATTTTTTTTGCGTAACCAATAGTACAAATAGTAAATGATGATTTTTTTGAAATGGTTGTATCACCACCAACTAAAGAAAAATTAAACTTTTTTTCTTCCTGTTGAATTGATTTAATGATTTTTTCAATATTTTTTTTTATAAAATGTTTTTTTGACCCAGAAAACGCGATTAGAACATATTGTGGATTGATACCTTTAGATATTAAATCAGAAATTGACGATCTAATAGCTTTTTTAATAACTAAATCTGGGTAATTAAAATCCAAGTAGTGTGTGTTTTCATTATAAGTATCAATTGAAGCAACAGTAGTATTCTTTTTGTCAAAAAAAACATCATCATTTAGATTTAGGGAAGACGGATTTTTTACAATTGTTTTTAATTTATTAATTATCTCAATTTCATTCATTATTTTTAGAATTTTTCGATAATGTATCCAATATAGCGTTCAAATATTTAGTTTGTGAATTATTTAAAAAAAAATTAGAAACATTTAAATACTCTTTAATTATTATTTTTTTTGACAAATTAGGTTTATATAAAAACTCAAAAGTTGCACAAAGAATAATTATTCTAAAAATATCATCTAGGTTTTTTAGATTAAAATTGCTTTCTATTCTTTTAATTTCATCGTTAATTATTTCTTGACGTTCAATTGATCCATTAACTACATCTTTAATAAATTTTTTAAATCTATGTTTTTCAAAATTAATTTTTTGATCTTTGTTTATTAATTGACCATAAACCTTTTGAATTATCAAAACTCTTGGATTTTTTGCAGGACTAAATTTATATTTCATCTGTTTTGTAGAATTGAAATAATCCCTGTGGCAACTTCTTTGCCTTTATTTTTTTTAGATATTTGTGCTCTATATTTTGCTTGTTTTAAATTCTTGCATGTTAATATTCCAAAACCTATAGGTTTTTTTGATTGTATTGATAGATTCATTAAACCTAAAGATACTGCATTGCTTATAAAATAATAATGATCGGTTTGACCTTTAATAATACAACCTAAGGCAATAAATGCATCATACAATTTTATATTTTTTGATATAACATTTGGGATTTCAAAAGCTCCTGAAACTGTTTTAACATCTACATTATTATAATTATTTTTTTTTAATTCATTCAAAGCTCCTTTAAGTAGATTTTTTGAAATAATTTTATAATAATTAGAATTTACTATGCATATTTTCATATAATCTCTTGTTTAGTAATTGATAAATTGTAACCTTCTAACCCTATAACCTTCTTTTTGGATTTTGTAACTAAAATCATTTTATCTATTTTCAAATTTTTTAGAATTTGTGCTCCTAATCCGTAATTTCTGATAAGTTTATCTTTGCCTTTTTTATAATATTTTTTATTTTGATAGTCTTTTAGGGTTGCAGAGACAGATTTTAGATTTGGATCTTTAATAAAAACAAGTACACAATTTTTGAATTTTTTAAAATAGGATACTGTCTGATTAAAAGAATTAGGAATTTTATCTCCTAAAAGATAATTTTGGACTATATTTGAAGATATTACTCTTACACGTGGAATAACTTTTTTTCCGACTATTCCTTTTATAAGTGCAAAATGTTCAGATCCATCGATTATATTTTCAAAGATTTTTATTTTAAAATTTTGATTACCTAATTTTATTACCGAGTTTTTCTTTAATTTTATTAGTTTCTCTTTTTTTAATCTGTATGCTATTAGATCCTCTATTTTTCCAATTGATAAATTGTGTTTTTTTGCAAAATCAAAAAGATCTAATCCTTTAGCCATAGATCCGTCTTCATTCATAATCTCACATATTACAGCAGAAGGTTTCTTTTTTGCTAATCTTGATATATCCACAGAAGCCTCTGTATGGCCAGCCCTAATTAAAACACCTCCATCACGAGAAACAATTGGGAAAACATGACCAGGTGATACAATATCTTTTTTTGACACGTTAGTTCTTGTTGCCACTTTTATTGTAGTTGCCCTATCCTTTGCGGATATCCCTGTAGAGATACCTTTTTTTGCTTCGATAGACACCGTGAAAGCAGTTTGATTTCTAGACTCATTTTTTGGCGACATATAATTTAAATCCAATCTTTTTGCCTGAGTCCCTTCTATTGCCAAACAAATTAATCCTCTACCATATTTAGCCATAAAATTTATTTTTTCTGGACTGACATCTTTAGCTGGAAAGATTAGATCGCCTTCATTTTCTCTATTTTCATCATCTACTAAAATATACATTTTACCTTTTTTTGCATCTGATATGATTTTTTCTATAGTGTTAAATTTTAAGTTTTTCATGAAATATAATTTTTTATATATTTTGAAAGAATATCAAACTCAACATTAACATAATGATTTTTTTTGATTTTTGATAAATTGGTTAATTTAAGCGTATGTGGAATTAACCAAATCTCAAAGCCATTTTTTGTAATTTTTGAGATAGTTAATGATATACCATTGATTAAAATTGACGCTTTTTCAATAATAATTTTTTTATATTTTTTGTTAACGGCAAATTCTAATATTTTAGAGGAACCTTTTGTTGATATCTTCACAACTTTAGCTGTAGTATCTATATGTCCTTGGCAAATATGACCTGAAATATCTTGACCATATTTTAGAGGCAATTCCAAATTAATTTCATCACCGATTTTTAAGAATTTAAATTTAGACCTATTTATTGTCTCATCTAAAAGGTAAAATTCTAATATTTTCTTTTTATATGAAACTAGCGTTAAACATACTCCATCACATGCTATTGACATTCCAACACATTTTTTTTTACGGAGAGGTATCTTTGAGAAAACGAATATAGATTTACCTTTTTTAGTATTTAAAATTTTTTTTACTCTACCTTGGTTATAAATTATGCCATTAAACATTTTTTAGTAATAGTGTATTAATTTATCTTTATCTAGAAAAGTTTGATCAATGTTTGTTTTTTTAAAATTTCTAGATAATGCGTATTTTATATTTTTTACTTTCAAATTTCCATTTTTTCCTATTTTTTTTGAGGATATGAATAAATAGAACTCATTAAAAAAACTTTTATTTAATAAAGCATTCGTTAGTATTTTACCTCCCTCAACTAAAACATTTGTATTTCCAAATCTATATAATTTTTTTAAAATAAAGTTAAAATCTAAACAATCACCAATTAATGGAGACTTTATTGGTATTATTTTTTTCGATTTAAGAAAATTAATCTTTTCTTTAGTAAATCTATTGTAAAATAAATAGGTTTTGTTATTTTTGGCATTATTTAATAAAAAAGAGTTTTTCTTAATATTTATATTTTTATCTAATATTGCAACTTCTGGAGAAAAGTTATTTAGTCCATCAATCCTACAATTTAACTTTGGGTTATCACTATTAATAGTTTTATATGTGGTAATAATACAATTAATTTTACTCCTTAATACATGAGCTACATTTAATGAATGATTATTTGTGATATAGAAATTTTTTTTATCTTTTAAAAAAAAATCTTTAGATATTGCTAATTTTCCATAAACATATGGTTTGTTAATTTTTTTTGAGTAAAAATAATCTTTGTAAATTTTATTTGCAAAATGTTTTAGAAAATTTTTTTTAACAATTATTTTATTTGATTTAAGTATTTTATATGATTTTCCAGAAGTGCGGCTATCAAGGTCATTTATTGAATAAACTACTCTCTTAATTTTTGACGCTATTATATTGTCAACACAAGGTGGAGATTTTCCAAAGTGACTGCATGGTTCTAATGAAACATATATTGTCGAATCTTTTTTTTCATTTTTATGTAATTTTCTCAATGCATTTGCCTCTGCATGAGGTCTTCCAGAAGCACTTGTTGAGCCAAATGAAATTACTTTATCGTCTTTAACGATAACAGCTCCAACTGAGGGATTGGGGCCAGTAAACCCAACAGAGTTTTTTGCTAAATTATTAGCAAGTTTAATAAAATATTTATCGTTTTTTATAGACATCTATTCTGTCTACGAAGTTTACAAAATCTTTTTCTTCTCTGAAATTTCTATAAACAGAGGCGAAACGAACATAAGCAACAGGATCTAAATTTTTAAGAGCATCCATAACCATTGTACCAATTGTATTAGAGGATATTTCATTTTGCCCTAATTCCTCCAAAGATCTTGATATTTTTGTAATTAATTTCTCAATCGTGTCAGTATCAATAGGTCTTTTTTTTAGAGCAATATAAATTGACTTTGACAATTTATCTCTATCGAAAGGAGATTTTCTTCCATTTTTTTTTACAACAATAATTTCTCTATACTGAACTCTCTCAAAAGTGGTAAATCTCTCACCACAATTGCATAATCGTCTTCGTCTGATTGATGTTCCATCTTCTGCAGGACGTGAGTCAACGACAGACGTTTCACCCTTTTTACAAATAGGACAGATCATTTATTTCCTTAAATTTTTATAAATCGGAAATTTTGAACATAATTCTATCACTTCATTTTGTACTTCTTTTTCAACTTTAGAATTATCATTTGGATTTTCTGACAAACCTTTTATAGTTTTTGTAATTAAATTACCAACTTTTCTAAATTCATCTAAACCAAAGCCTCTTGTAGTTGCGGCTTGGGTGCCTAATCTTATTCCAGAGGTTACCATGGGGCTTTCAGTGTCAAATGGAATTCCATTTTTATTGCATGTTATATTTGCTCTATCAAGACTCTCCGCTGCGAGATTTCCTTTAACTTTAAATGGTCTCAGGTCTACTAACATTAGGTGAGTATCAGTTCCTCCTGAATATATTTTAAAACCATTATTTATTAGTGTTTCACTTAAAATTTTTGCATTTGATAAAACAGTATTAATATATGTTTGAAACTCAGGTCTTAATGCTTCAAGGAAACCTACCGCTTTAGCTGCAATAATATGCATTAATGGTCCACCTTGATATCCTGGAAAGACTGCTGTATTAATTTTTTTTGCAAGATCTTCATGGTTTGTTAAAATAATTCCACCCCTTGCACTTCTAAAAACTTTATGTGTTGTTGAGGTAACAACATGAGCGTGATCTACTGGATTTGGGTAACCTTTTCCTGCAACCAAGCCTGAGAAATGTGCCATATCAACCATTAGGTACGCGCCTACTTTATCAGCAATATCTCTAAATCTTTTAAAATCAATTACTCTTGAATAAGCGCTTCCACCAGCAATAATAAGTTTTGGTTTATGTTCTAATGCAAGTTTTTCGACGTTATCATAATCAATTAGTTCAGATTTTTTATCTACATCATACCCGATTGCGTTAAACCATTTTCCTGACATTGCTATTTTTAAACCATGTGTGATATGACCACCTGAATTTAAACTCATGCCCATAAAAGTATCACCAGGGTTCAAAATTGCTAAAAATACCGCACCATTTGCTTGCGCTCCTGAGTGTGGTTGAGAATTAGCAAATTTGCAATTAAAGAGTTTTTTTAATCTTTCGTTTGCTAAATTTTCAGCAACATCTACATGAGCACATCCATTATAATATCTTTTTCCAGAATAACCCTCAGCATATTTATTTGTTAAAACAGATCCTTGAGCTTCAAGCACTGCTTGTGAGACTATATTTTCTGACGCTATTAACTCAATATGACTTTGCTGTCGATTTAATTCATCGTTTATTGCTTTATGAATATCGGGATCAATATCTAAAAGGCTTTTTTCAAAAAAGTCTTGATATTGATTATTTATATAATTATTTTCTTTTGACATTTAAATTTTTCTTATTCTCCTTCTGTGTCTACCACCTTCGAATTTAGTTTTTAAAAAAATATTAATACATTTAATTGCGTTTTTTTTAGAAATCAACCTTGATCCTAATGTAATAACATTTGCATCATTATGCAATCTTGATAATTTAGCTGATTTTGCATTATAACATAGTGCCGCTCTTATATTTTTGTGCTTATTTGCAGTCATAATCATGCCTTGACCTGATCCACATATAAGAATTCCCAGTGTATTCCTTTTTTTCTTAACAACATTTGATAATTTATGAGCATAATCTGGATAATCAACGCTTATCTTTGAATTAGCTCCAACATCTTTGACATGAAGTTTTTGCTTGCTTAAAAAATTTTTAACGTGTTCTTTAAGAGAATAGCCAGCGTGATCAGATGCTATAACTATGTTTTTCATTTAATTAAACTTATAATCTAGCACACATGCTACGAGATGGACTCTATTTTCTTCTCCACCATTAAATGCATTATGATACTTTGTATTGTTTGTAATCCATACAGAGCCATCAGCTGGCATGTGTTTTGCAATATGATCTATAACCATAATTGCCCCTGGATTTGTATATATGGGTATATGCAATCTAGGCTCAGGATCTCTATGCCAACTTAAAGTTGATCTTGGTTCTTTTAGTAATAATCTCACTCTTCCTAATTTGTATTTTTTTGTAAGCTGATCATAAACGTCTTTAAAATAAGTATTCTTATAATCGTCTAAAAATTCTGTATATTGACTTTCATCTATTTTAGAATCTCTTACTACTTCCTTGCCGCTAGAGTCAGGCTTTGTCCAAAAAACACCTCTGATTTTACTCCCTGAAATTGACTTTGGATCACCAGGTATCTGATTTAATGATATTCCAGCAAAATGAGGTATTCCTAAACTTGTATCAAAGCCTTTTATTTTAAGAACCTGATCGCAAGCATTTCTTAGCTCAGAAATATCAAATTTGATATCTTGTTTTTGAAAATCATCAAAGTTTAATGGCATAAAATTTTAATAGCTCAAAAATTAATATAGTATATATAACTTTTGTCGCATAATTAAATATATAATATTGATATGATTACAGGCAAATATCCCTCGTTAAGACTCAGAAGAAATCGTAAATTTGATTGGACAAGAAGATTAATTAGAGAAAATGATTTGTCCACAAATGATTTGATTTTACCGATTTTTCTTACTGAAGGAAAACATAAAAAAATTGCGATTCAAAGCATGCCAGGTGTTTTTAGATATTCAGTAGATTTGATTCCTAAAGTTATTGACAAAGCTCTATCAAATAAAATTCCTATGGTTGCGTTTTTTCCTTATACTAATCCACAAAAAAAGAATACAATAGGTACCGAAGCTCTTAATGATAACAACCTTGTTTGCCAAGCTTTAAAAATAGTAAAAAAAAAATACTCAAATGAAATTGGATTAATGACAGACGTTGCATTAGATCCTTACACTTCACATGGCCATGATGGATTGCTCAAAAACAATAAAATTTTAAATGACGAGACTATCGAAATTTTAATTAAACAATCGCTTTTACAAGCGGAAATGGGTTGTGATGTTTTAGCACCTTCAGATATGATGGATGGAAGAATTAAAAAAATAAGAAAAGCATTAGACCAAAAAAAATTTTTTGATGTTCAACTTTTATCTTATGCCGTTAAATATGCTTCAAACTTTTATGGTCCATTCCGTGAGGCAGTTGGATCAAAAAAAATTTTGAAGGGTGATAAAAAAACGTATCAAATGGATATATCAAATTCTAATGAGGCCTTAAGAGAAGTGTCCTTAGATATAAAGGAAGGAGCCGACATTGTAATGGTAAAACCTGGATTGCCATATTTAGATATAATAAGTAAAATTAAAGATAAATTTAAAATTCCTGTTTTTGCGTATCAAGTTTCAGGTGAATACTCATTAATTAAAAATGGAATAAACAAAAATATTATTAATCCAAATGCAATTTATGAAAGTTTAATATCTTTTAAGCGTGCTGGAGCTAGCGCTATTGTCACTTATTTTGCAAATGAAATAGCAAAACAATTAGATTAATTTAATAAATTCAGATCTTGATATAGGGTAATTAATATTATTTGGAATTAAAATAGATTTACTTAAAAAATCACCTACAATTTTAAATCCATTTTTAAGTTCATTGATATTTGTTTCAGAATTATCTTTTTTTAGCAAGAAAGAAGGAATTTGCCTAGATCCATCTAAAGTTGAAATATAAGAATTATTGTCTTTTAGCTTATTAACATCCACATAATTACTGAAATTAATATCATATCCTACTAGTTTAATTACTTCTAGTTCCCAAAAAACAAAGTTTTTTATCCAATTATCTTCATTCAAAAATTTGAATAAACTAAAAAACTGATTATAGATATTTTTATTTGCTTGGTTTTCGACAGTAAGGATTTTTATCAAATTCATTGCATACAAAATGCAATTTAATTTAATTTTATTATCTAAATAATATGGAGTAAAAATCTTTTCAATTTCAACTTTAAAATAACCTGCTTTATTTTGATTTTTAGAATTAAATTGGACATTAAACTGATTTCCAATAAATAAAAAATTTTTAATTTTTACAGATGTAGCTCCGAAAATGATCCCTGAAACTTTACCATTATTTTTTGTATAAAATTCAGCAATGGCAGAATTTTCATTGTATTTATTTTTACTGATTAGAAAACCTTTGTCTTCAAATTTCATTATTTACCATCTAATATATTTAATAATTTGGTTGCAGCCGCTTGTTGTGCTAATTTTTTTGAATATCCCTCAGCTTCAACAAAAGAAGTATCTTTTAATTTAACAGCTACTTTAAAACTTGGCTTATGTTTTGGGCCTGTATTAGATATAAATTTATAAATAGGCAAAATTTTAAACTTTTTTAGTGAATACTCTTGTAATTTGGTTTTAGGGTCAATTATAATTATATTTTTGTCATTAATATGTTTATCCCAATTGTTTAATATAAATTTTTCCACGAAATCAAAATCTTTATCTAAATAAATAGCTCCTATAAGTGCTTCACATGAGTCAGAAATAATTTTTTTTTCTATAATTTGATTTTTCAATCTCAAATTACCAATTTTAATCACTTTATCTAATTTTAATTGCTTGCCTACTTCATAGCATTTATTTTTATTAACTAATGAAGCTAGTTTTTTATCTAAAATTCCCTCTTTTTCATTTGGATATATTTCAAGTAATTTTTTAGATATGCATAAACCTAAAACTCTATCACCTAAGAATTCAAGTTTTTCATAATTATTAGTTTTATCATAACTTTTGTGCGTGATTGCATTGTTATAAAGTTCAAATTTATTCAATTTAAAACCTAAGTGTTGCTCTAATTTATTTAAAATCTTCTTCATTATTTTATTTTTTTAAAAAATCTGTCATACCTTATTATACTTGGCCATTTCCAAAACTGAAAGATGCTACCTTCCCTGCTGTTTGATGAAAAAAATAACAATTGAGCTTTTCCAACTAAATTGTCCTGGTGAACATAGCCAACTTCTGACAAAAATCTACTATCTTTAGAACAATCTCTATTGTCACCTAAAAAGAAATAATGATTTTTAGGAACTTTATATTTATCTGAATTTTGATACGATATATCATTCCTATAGGAGACTATATAAGATTTATTATTAGGTAATTTTTCCTCAAAAGTAGAAACATTTATTTTCTGATTGCCACAATATATATACTCACTGTCTGATATTAGCGTACTTAAAAGTTGATTATTATTTACATATAAACTTCCATCAATAAATTGAATTATATCACCTGGCATACCAATTAATCTTTTTATATAATCTGTTCTATTATCTGAGGGTGTTTTGAACACAATTACATCCCCTCTTTTTGGATTTTTAGTGAAAATTCTATTTTTGAATAGCGGTGGACTGAACGGAAATGAATGTTTGCTATATCCATAAGAATACTTCGTAACAAACAATCTATCACCTACTAATAAATTTAATTCCATTGAAGATGAGGGAATATAAAAAGGTTGTACGATTAAGGATCTTATTATTATGGCTATTATCAATGCATATAACAAGGTTTTAAAGTTTTCAATTATAATGCTTTTTTTTATCATTATTTTTCAATAATTACGTATGCAATAGAATAGTTTTTTTCGTCTGAAAGAGATAAATTTGTTCTAAAGGATTTAACTTTAAATTTTTTTTTTAAATATATTTTTGTAGTTTTATTTAGAGATATTAATGGTTTGCCAATTTTATTGTTGCTTATGCTAATATCTTT
>MDTG01100845.1_pt1 | contig 12038 bp, 10 predicted proteins | sample 811421 | NCBI WGS metagenome assembly MDTG01 (sample SAMN05326645, study PRJNA326480) | marine metagenome | isolation source: seawater | place: Pacific Ocean: South East | collected 2011 | reverse complement strand
CCCCTCATACACTGAACAACTCGTCACCCTGACATACCCCCACATTGGCAATACTGGCACCAACAACGAAGATGAAGAATCCCCCGAAGTTTGGGCGAAGGGCTTGATCATTCGTGATAATGCTTTAAAAGCCAGTAGCTTTCGTAAACAAGAGACTTTGACAGAATATTTGCAACGTCAGAATGTCGTGGGTATCGCTGATATTGATACACGTAAGCTGACGCGGATTTTGCGCGAAAAAGGTGCGCAAAATGGTTGCATTATGGCCGGAGCCATCGACGAGGAAAAAGCGTTGAAGTTAGCCCGCGAGTTTCCAGGCCTTAAAGGGATGGATTTGGCTAAAGTTGTGTCGTGCAAAGAAACGCATGCTTGGACCGAGGGAAGCTGGCAACTTGGCGAAGGACATACCTCACCTGCGCAAGACAAATTTCATGTCGTTGCATACGACTATGGCTGCAAACAAAATATTCTAAGACTGCTCGCGGATCGCGGCTGTCGCATCACGGTGGTACCGGCACAAACGTCTGCCGATGAGGTGATGGCGTTAAACCCAGATGGAATCTTCTTATCCAATGGACCGGGTGACCCAGAACCTTGCGACTATGCGATTGAAGCGATTAAAACGTTACTCGATAAAGACATCCCTATTTTTGGTATCTGTTTGGGTCACCAATTACTGGGCATCGCCAGTGGGGCAAAATCGAGCAAGATGAAGTTTGGTCACCACGGTGCAAACCACCCGGTACAAGACGTACGCACTAAGCGCGTGATGATTACCAGTCAAAACCACGGTTTTGCGGTAGACGAGACGAGCTTGCCGGATACTATTGAGGTGACTCACGTGTCATTGTTTGATGGCACCCTGCAAGGCATGCGCAGAACTGATAAGCCCGCATTTAGCTTCCAAGGGCATCCGGAAGCGAGTCCAGGCCCGCATGATGCAGATGCGCTCTTTGATCACTTTATCGAATTAATGCAAGCACGCGCTTAAATGAGTGCAGCAAAGGATAGAACGAAACTATGCCAAAACGTACTGACATAAAAAGCATTCTGATTCTTGGTGCAGGACCGATAGTTATCGGTCAAGCCTGTGAGTTTGATTACTCGGGTGCACAGGCATGTAAGGCGCTGCGCGAAGAGGGTTACCGAGTGATTTTGGTGAACTCGAACCCGGCGACGATCATGACTGATCCAGAAATGGCCGATGCGACATATATCGAGCCGATTCACTGGGAAGTCGTAGAAAAAATTATCGAACGTGAACGTCCAGACGCGATTCTACCAACCATGGGCGGTCAAACTGCACTGAACTGTGCGCTTGATCTTGACCGCCATGGTGTCTTAGATCGATTTAAAGTTGAAATGATTGGCGCCAATGCCGATGCTATCGATAAAGCGGAAAACCGCGACCGCTTCGACAAAGCGATGAAAAAGATTGGTTTAGAGACGCCGAATGCTGAAATGGCGCATAGCATGGAAGAAGCTTTTGACGTACTTGACCGTCTCGGTTTCCCATGCATTATCCGCCCATCGTTTACCATGGGGGGTAGCGGTGGTGGTATCGCTTACAACCGTGAAGAATTTGAGGAAATTTGTCGACGCGGTCTGGATTTATCGCCCACTAACGAACTACTGATTGATGAATCGCTGTTAGGCTGGAAAGAATACGAAATGGAAGTGGTTCGTGATAAAAGCGACAACTGCATTATCGTATGTACCATTGAAAACTTTGATCCAATGGGTATTCATACTGGCGACTCGATCACCGTTGCGCCGGCTCAAACATTAACGGACAAAGAGTTTCAGTTGATGCGTGATGCAGCAATGGCGGTGTTGCGTGAGATCGGTGTTGAGACAGGTGGCTCAAACGTACAATTTGGCTTGAACCCTGATACCGGCCGCATGGTGATCATTGAAATGAATCCACGCGTGTCGCGTTCGTCAGCGCTCGCCTCGAAAGCAACAGGCTTCCCAATTGCGAAAGTTGCCGCCAAGCTTGCGGTGGGCTATACGTTGGATGAACTCGAGAACGAAATTACGGGCGGTGTGACGCCTGCATCGTTTGAACCGGCGTTAGATTACGTTGTGACTAAGATCCCTCGTTTTAACTTTGAGAAGTTCGCTAACTGTAACGATCGCTTAACCACTCAGATGAAATCGGTGGGTGAGGTGATGGCGATTGGTCGTAACTTCCAAGAATCGATGCAAAAAGCATTGCGCGGCCTTGAACTGGGCGCCAATGGCTTTGATAGTATGGTCGATTTAAGCAGCGATGAAGCGCGCGGCAAAGTGATTCGCGAGTTAAAAGAGCCGGGTGCGGAGCGAATTTGGTATATTGGCGATGCATTCCGTTTAGGCATGACTGTTCGAGAAGTGTTTGAACTCACTCGTATTGACGAATGGTATCTGATTCAAATTGAAGAGCTTATCAAGCTTGAAGAAGAGCTGGATGCATTGGGACTCGCAGGCATGAATGAACATGTTATGCGGGCACTTAAACGTCGAGGCTTCTCTGATGAACGTATTGCTGATGTACTGCATGTCAGCGAGTCAGAAGTGCGTAAGCGTCGCCATAAGTTAGGGATTCATCCGGTTTATAAACGGGTTGACACCTGCGCTGCTGAGTTTGCCTCAAGCACTGCCTATATGTATTCAAGCTATGATGAAGAATGCGAAGCAGACGTTTCGGATCGCGACAAAATCATGGTGATCGGTGGCGGTCCAAATCGCATTGGTCAGGGGATTGAATTTGACTATTGCTGTGTGCACGCGGCTCTGGCATTGCGTGAAGATGGTTACGAAACCATTATGGTTAACTGTAATCCAGAAACTGTATCGACAGACTACGATACCTCTGACCGTTTGTATTTCGAACCGATCACGCTAGAAGATGTGTTGGAAATCGTGCGCATTGAGCAACCTAAAGGTGTTATCGTGCAATACGGTGGTCAGACGCCGCTTAAACTTGCGCGTGCGTTAGAGGCAAACGGTGTGCCGATTATTGGTACCTCACCTGATGCGATTGACCGCTCGGAAGACCGCGAACGTTTCCAAGCGGCGGTAAACCGTTTGAAGCTGAAGCAACCAGAAAACTCAACGGTTACTGGTATTTCGGAAGCGTTGACTGAAGCCAAGCGTATCGGTTATCCGCTCGTTGTGCGCCCGTCATACGTACTGGGTGGTCGAGCGATGGAAATTGTCTATGACGAGCAAGACTTGACGCGTTATCTGACGGATGCCGTGAAAGTATCGAATGATGCACCGGTATTGCTCGATCGTTTCTTAGACAATGCTATCGAAGTTGATGTGGACGCTATTTGCGACGGCGAAGATGTGTTGATTGGCGGTATTATGCAGCATATCGAAGAGGCAGGTGTTCACTCCGGTGATTCTGCATGCTCATTACCACCTTACTCATTAAGCGATATCACTCAAGCACAATTACGTGAACAAATCCGTAAGCTTGCGTTTGAACTGAATGTAAAAGGTTTAATGAACGCACAGTTCGCAGTTAAAGATGACGAAATTTATCTCATCGAAGTGAACCCTCGCGCAGCGCGAACCGTACCTTTTGTTTCGAAGGCGACGGGTGTACCCCTGGCTAAAGTTGCTGCCCGTGTCATGGTGGGTCAGTCATTGAAACAGCAAGGTTACACGAGCGAAGTCATTCCTCCTTATTACTCAGTGAAAGAAGTCGTGATTCCTTTTGCTAAGTTCCAAGGTGTTGACCCAATTCGCGGACCAGAAATGCGTTCTACCGGTGAAGTCATGGGTGTCGGTGAGAGCTTTGAAGAAGCTTACGCCAAAGCCAACCTTGGTGCAGGCGCTGCGCTTGCTAAAAAAGGTAAGGCCTTGATTTCTGTCCGTGATAGCGATAAGCGACGTCTAATGGATCTCGCACGTGGCTTGTTGGCGCTCGGGTTTAAATTGGAAGCGACCCGCGGTACTGCTAAAATGTTAGCGGAAGAGGGTATCGATTGTACTGTAGTTAATAAACTACAAGAAGGTCGACCGAACATCGTGGATGCGATTAAAAATGGCGAGTATAGTTATATCATTAATACCGTCGAAGGTCGCCAAGCCATCGAGGATTCGGTTTATATTCGTCGCGAGGCATTGTTAAACAAAGTAATTTATACCACGACACTGAACGCAGCATTCGCGACTGTGAAAGCGAATACGGCAGATGACCGTGCGCGCGTCAGTTCGGTACAAGAGTTACATAAAAGGGTTGCATTAGTATGAACCAGATTCCAATGACGGAACGTGGCGCAGAGCAGTTGCGTCAAGAGCTTAAAAGACTCAAAACAGAGGACCGTCCACGTATTGTGGAAGCGATCGCTGATGCGCGTGAGCACGGTGATTTGAAAGAGAATGCAGAATACCACGCTGCTCGTGAGCAACAGGGCTTTTGTGAAGGTCGTATTCAAGAAATCGAATCAAAGCTGTCAAATGCGCAGATTATTGATGTCACTAAAGTGCCTAACAACGGCAAAGTCATTTTTGGTTCAACAGTGACGGTGTATAACACCAAAACTGATGAAGAAGTGACTTATCAAATCGTGGGTGACGATGAGGCGGATATCAAATCCAACTTGATATCGGTTAACTCCCCAATAGCTCGTGCATTGATCGGCAAAGAAATCGACGACATTGCTACGGTAACGACCCCCAACGGTGAGGTTGAGTACGAAGTTGTGGAAGTTAAATACATTTAATCTCCTACACAGCCATCTAACAAAAACCCAGTTTTTTTTAAAACTGGGTTTTTTTGTGCTCAAAGGTTGCAAAACACTTTAATTTTTTAGAAAGTATTAATGCTGTGTTAATAATATGTTGTGGAGGTTTCATGGAAAGAAACGCTGTATTCGCCCCAAATTACGCTTGGGGTGAACCGACTATCAGGGAGTTGATGGAACGACTCAAACCGATTGCTCGAACGCAAACGATCAAAGGTGTTGTAGAGTGGTTAGGCGTGAGTTATCACGACTACAAAAATTGGCGCTATCGTCAGGTCATTCCGTACAAGCTACTCATTACAAAGCTAATGAATGAGGGGATCTCGATTGATTGGCTATTCGCACCGGGCGTCAAGCTGCTATATCCAAAAACAACACCGGAACTCTCAGAAAGTTTAAATTCGCTGACGTGTGAACAAGATTATCGCTTTTATTGGAAAGCCATGCAGATGGTAGAGCCCACACTGAAAAAGCACCATTTGGAGAACTCTGAGTCGCATCGTAACGAACTATTAAATGTTTATTTTCTGGCTCAGGAGGGATGGGTTAAAACGGAAGTCGCTATGGGATGCGTGGCGCGGGCAATGAGACGTGTCTCATGCCCTAATGCACCCGCCTATGATTGTAGCTAGGCTTTCGGTAAACGCATCCGAGGCTCTTTCGCGGGGCGGAACAAGATCTGTGTTTTACCAATGACTTGGACTTGTTCTGCACCGGTTTCACGTACAATGGCGTCCATCATTTGCTTACGCAACTCGCGCTCTTCTTCAGGCACTTTTACCTTAATTAGCTCGTGGTCTTCTAACGCCTGCTCGATTTCTGCTACAACCCCCTCAGTTAACCCGTTAGCACCGAGTAAAACGACAGGTTTGAGTGGGTGGGCTTCGCCTTTTAAAAACTGTTTTTGCTTATTGGTTAACGACATATGATAATAATCCTGTAATTTAAGCTTGAATTATATGTATTGTAACGCCATCTAATGGGTACACGCTAGTTTAATCAGACAGTCTGGATAGTATTAATGGGTAAAAAGCGCAGCGTCAGCAGCCAACGTTGGTTGAAAGAACATTTCGATGATCCTTTTGTGCAAAAGGCACAGAAACGTGGATTGCGTTCACGCGCCGTATTTAAGATAGAAGAAATTCAACAGCGTGATAAATTGATTAAAAAAGGGCAAACTGTTGTCGATTTGGGTGCCGCTCCTGGTGGCTGGTCGCAATACGTAGCCGATTACTTTAACGGCGACGGACAAATTATTGCGTGTGATATTTTACCGATGGACCCAATCGCTGGGGTCGATTTTTTGCAAGGTGACTTTCGTGAACAAGCTGTTTTGGACGCACTACTGAGCCGAATTGGTGGAAAAAACGTAGATGTAGTGTTGTCTGATATGGCACCCAACATGAGTGGCAATGATAATGTCGACCAGCCAAGAGCTATGTATTTAGTGGAGTTGGCGCTAGATATGTGTCACCAAGTACTGAAACCTGGCGGCAGTTTTGCGGTCAAAGTGTTTCACGGACAAGGTTTTGAAGAATTTCTTAAGGATGTCAGGGCAGCATTTAAAACCGTTAAAACGCGCAAACCCAGTTCTTCACGATCACGGTCACGCGAGGTTTACTTGGTAGCGACAGACTACAAGTTGTAGTACCCTGATATTAAAGATTGATTATTTAAATACACTAGAGGTAATAGGCTTTGAGCGATATGGCAAAAAATCTCATCTTGTGGCTCGTCATAGCCGTTGTGTTGATGAGCGTTTTTCAGAGCTTTAGCCCTGGCGAAAACGCTGGGTCTCGCATGGCGTATAGCGAGTTTCTAAAGCAAGTGGACAACGGTAATGTACGACGCGCTGATTTTGGTGAAGATGGTCGTACCATCACGGTAATGACTCGAAATGGCCAGTCGTATAAGACAGTCATTCCAACCCAATCCGATCCTAAAATTGTAGACCAGTTAGCGGCTAAAAATGTTGAGTTCTCGGGTACGCCACCCGAAGAGCCAAGCATTCTTACCTCGATTTTCATCTCTTGGTTCCCAATGTTGTTGTTGATCGGCGTCTGGATTTTCTTTATGCGCCAAATGCAAGGCGGCGGTGGTCGCGGTGCGATGTCGTTTGGTAAGAGTAAAGCGCGCTTGATGAGCGAGGATCAAATCAAAACAACATTCCGTGATGTAGCGGGCTGTGATGAGGCTAAAGAAGAAGTCACTGAGTTGGTTGATTACCTTAAAGATCCATCGAAGTTCCAGCGTTTGGGCGGTAAAATTCCTAAAGGCGTATTGATGGTGGGCCCACCGGGTACAGGTAAGACGTTGCTTGCTAAAGCTATTTCTGGTGAAGCAAAAGTACCTTTCTTTAGCATCTCTGGCTCTGACTTCGTCGAAATGTTTGTGGGTGTGGGGGCTTCACGTGTTCGTGACATGTTTGAGCAAGCTAAAAAATCGGCTCCATGTATCATCTTCATTGACGAAATCGATGCAGTAGGTCGTCAACGTGGCGCAGGTTTGGGCGGTGGTCACGATGAGCGTGAGCAAACACTGAACCAAATGTTGGTCGAAATGGATGGTTTTGAAGGTAACGAAGGTATTATCGTTATTGCAGCAACGAACCGTCCCGACGTACTTGATCCTGCGTTATTGCGCCCAGGTCGGTTTGACCGCCAAGTTATGGTGGGGTTACCGGACGTTCGTGGCCGTGAGCAGATTATTAAAGTACACATGCGTAAAGTCCCGCTTGGCGATGACGTGCGTGCTGATTTAATCGCCCGCGGTACACCTGGTTTTTCGGGCGCCGATTTGGCTAATTTAGTTAACGAAGCCGCGCTATTCGCAGCGCGAGGCAACAAACGCGTTGTCTCGATGGAAGAATTTGATAAAGCTAAAGACAAGATCATGATGGGCGCAGAACGACGTTCTATGGTAATGACGGACGATGAGAAGGCGATGACTGCCTATCACGAAGCCGGTCATGCTATCGTGGGTCGTTTGGTACCCGAACATGACCCTGTTTATAAAGTGTCGATTATTCCGCGTGGGCGTGCTTTAGGTGTGACGATGTACTTGCCCGAGCAAGATCGTGTGAGTCATTCCAAGCAACATCTGGAGAGTATGATCTCAAGCTTATTTGGTGGTCGTCTCGCAGAGCAAATTATTTATGGCGCGGATAAGGTTACTACGGGTGCTTCGAATGACATTGAGCGCGCAACAGAAATAGCTCGCAAGATGGTCACGCAATGGGGCTTGTCAGAAAAAATGGGTCCTCTACTCTATGCTGAAGATGAAAATGAGGTCTTCTTGGGGCGTCAAGTCACTCAGCATAAGCATATGTCTGATGATACAGCGCGTGCCATTGATGAAGAAGTTAAATCAGTTATTGATCAAAACTATCAACGTGCTAAGACAATCTTAGAGGAAAATGTTGATATTTTGCATGCGATGAAAGATGCCTTGGTGAAATACGAGACCATCGATGCAGAGCAGATCGATGACTTGATGAACCGTCGTGATGTGCGTCCGCCTAAAGGTTGGGATGACCAAGACGACAATGGCAATGGCACAAGCGGTGGCACCGCCGAGAAATCGGAGCAGGAAGAGCGACCGGAGCGTCCTATTAATGTGGACAAGCCGGGCGACGCCACGTCGTAACAATTAAGCAGTAAAAAGCCACCAACTGGGTGGCTTTTTTTTGTCAGTAGTTTGAGAACAAATAATACGAGGAACAGACCATGGGTAAGCTTGCTCGACCGCTGAGTGTAATGGGTATCTTGAACATTACACCCGACTCGTTTAGTGATGGTGGCCATTACAATAATGTTGATGATGCACTACGACGTGCTGAAGCGATGATTAACGCAGGCGCTACTTGGCTAGATATTGGCGGCGAGTCGACACGTCCTGGCGCGGAGGCGGTTGCTGAGGCTGAGGAGCTCGATCGCGTAATTCCGGTGCTTAGGGCGGTTAAACAACGGTTGGACGCTAAGGTATCTGTCGACACCGTCAAACCGGCGGTGATGAGCGCGGCCATCGAAGCAGGCGTAGACATGATTAACGATGTCAATGCGTTGCGTGAGCCAGGTGCTATTGAAGCGGTGGCGGCGAGTAATGTTGAAGTGTGTTTAATGCACATGCAAGGCGAACCTCGCACTATGCAGCATGATCCGCGCTACGAAGACGTGGTGTGCGAAGTTAAAACCTTTCTTGAAGATCGCATTCAGCAATGTCAGCGAGCCGGTATTGAACCGAGCCGAATTTGGCTCGACCCGGGCTTTGGTTTTGGCAAGTCACAACGGCATAATTATCAAATGTTGCAACGATTGCAGGCCTTTCATGAGCTACGCTGCCCATTGCTTGTTGGTGTGTCACGTAAATCTATGATTGGCCATGTGACTGGCAAAACTGTTGATGAACGCTTGTCAGGAAGTATTGCAGCGGCCACAATAGCGGCTTATAAAGGTGCACGCATGATTCGCGTGCATGATGTGGCAGAGACAGTCGATGCGATGCGTATCGTATCAGCAACGCTGGAAGGAGATTTTTTGTGACAGAAAGGAAATACTTTGGTACGGATGGTGTGCGTGGCTTAGTGGGACAACATCCCATAACGCCGGAGTTTGCTGTTAAACTCGGTTGGGCTGCGGGTAAAGTGCTGGCGGCCAAAGGCACACGCAAAGTACTGGTGGGTAAGGATACCCGAATTAGCGGTTATATGCTTGAGTCAGCGCTCGAGGCTGGCTTGTCAGCTGCGGGGGTTAATGTCGATTTTCTTGGGCCAATGCCGACGCCAGGTATCGCCTATCTGACACGTACCTTCCGGGCCGCCGCCGGTATTGTTATTAGCGCATCTCATAATCCGTATTATGATAACGGCATCAAATTTTTTGCAGACAACGGACACAAACTACCTGATCAGGTCGAATTGGATATTGAATCCTTAATCGATGAACCAATGGATTGCGTCGCGTCGGAACACTTGGGCCGAGCTAATCGTATTAATGACGCCGCTGGCCGTTATATCGAGTTTTGTAAAAGCGTATTCCCAAGCCATCTGTCGCTCACTGGCATGCACATTGTCGTCGATTGTGCTCATGGTGCGACTTATCATATTGCGCCTAATGTATTTCGCGAACTGGGCGCCAAAGTCACTGAGGTCGGTACCCGTCCTGACGGACTTAATATTAACGAAGGCTGTGGTGCAACGCATTTAGATGCCTTGCAACAAGAAGTATTGAAACAAAAGGCCGATGTTGGTATTGCCTTGGATGGCGATGGCGACCGCATCATGATGGTCAGTGATAAGGGCCGCATTCTTGATGGTGACGAAATACTCTATGTATTAATGACAAACGCATTGCGCATGGGCACGTTAAAGGGCGGAGTGGTTGGTACTTTAATGAGTAACTTTGCATTAGAGCAAGCCTGTGAGTCTCTCAGTATTCCTTTTATTCGTGCGAAAGTGGGCGATCGTTATGTCATCGAACAACTGAAAGAACATGACTGGGCGCTCGGTGGCGAGAATTCCGGACATATCATCAATCGTAACTTTCATACCACGGGAGACGGCATCTTAGCAGGTCTGCAAGTGTTAGCCGCGATGGTCGCTGAAGAGCGCGACGTAGAATCGCTGCTAGAAGGCTTTAAAAAGCTGCCACAAACCCTCATTAACGTTCGTTATGCACCGGGTGCTGACCCACTCGAAACGGACCAGGTGAAAGCCGTCGTTGCTGAAGTTGAAACTGCGCTCGCGGGAAATGGGCGTGTTTTATTACGTAAGTCTGGCACTGAACCTGTGATCCGGGTGATGGTTGAAGGTGCCGATAAACGCATTGTTAAGACCTTTGCACAACAAATTGCGCACGAGGTCGAGGCGGCTACAAATTAGGCAGTCAGTGCGCGGGAATGAAATTGGTACTTGTAACTTTGGTTCGCATCAGCTAATATTCCCGCGCCTTAAAGAGAGGAGTTTCAATGTCTAACGCACCACTGGTTATTGCCAATTGGAAAATGAACGGTAACCGAGCACTTACTCGTACAATGAGTGAAGTTCTGCGTGACAATCAAGCCGACTTTAACGGTGTAAAAGTAGTCGTTTGTCCACCTTTTACGTTACTTGCCGAAATGGCTGGTCACATCTACTACGATGAGATAGCGTTAGGTGCACAAAATGTGAGCGAGCACGAAAGTGGCGCTCATACCGGTGAAATATCGGTAGCTATGCTGCAAGAATTAGGCGTTGAATATGTATTACTCGGACATTCTGAGCGTCGCGCCGAGCAGCAAGAAAGCGATCAAGTTATAGCGGCGAAAGCTGCGGCTGTTACGCAAGCAGGTTTGACTGCGGTCGTCTGCGTAGGTGAAGATAAATCGCAACGTGAAGCTGACAAAACATGGTCAGTAATTCAAGCGCAACTTGAAAACAGCCTGGCAAACTTAAGTGCTAAACAAATGGCGCATGTTGTGGTGGCCTACGAGCCCGTTTGGGCGATTGGGACAGGTGAAACTGCATCGCCTGCGCAAGCACAAGAAGTACATGCAAAAATTCGTGGTTGGTTAGTTGAAAACTACCAACAAGTAGGGGCGAAAGTTCCACTATTATACGGTGGTTCAGTGAAAGCAAATAATGCTGAATCATTGTTTTCAGAAGCAGATATAAATGGTGGCTTGATTGGTGGCGCTAGCCTTAAAGGCGATGAGTTTAGTGCAATCTGTCGGGCAGCCAAGGGATAGAATTTATGTTTGAAGTATTAATGGTGATGTTTCTTATTGTAGCCATTGTTCTTGTTGGCTTCATCATGATACAGCAGGGTAAAGGCGCGGATATGGGTGCCTCATTTGGCTCAGGTGCATCAAACACGGTGTTTGGTTCATCGGGTTCAGGTAACTTTTTAAGTCGTACCACTGCAATTTTGGCCGTTATCTTTTTTGTTTTGGCGTTGGTGTTGGGTAACTTATCAACGGCAAGCTCGGACACAGCAGAAGATTTTTCTGATTTGAGTGCGCCAGAGCAGCAAACTCCGCCTGTTGAAGAGCAGGACGGACAGCAGGTTCCGCCGACAAACTAATTTTAGTTGAGTTGGCATAGGGTTTACGCGGATGTGGTGGAATTGGTAGACACGCTATCTTGAGGGGGTAGTGCTTTCGGGCGTGCGGGTTCAAGTCCCGCCATCCGCACCAATATTAATCGCGCTCAGTGCTTGAAATGAGCGCAAAAATCCCTATAATATCAAGCAAGTTTCGGACGCGGGGTGGAGCAGTCTGGTAGCTCGTCGGGCTCATAACCCGAAGGTCGTAGGTTCAAATCCT
>MDTG01062183.1_pt1 | contig 12038 bp, 11 predicted proteins | sample 811421 | NCBI WGS metagenome assembly MDTG01 (sample SAMN05326645, study PRJNA326480) | marine metagenome | isolation source: seawater | place: Pacific Ocean: South East | collected 2011 | reverse complement strand
TATTGCCATTCAATATGGCGCAGAAGTTCCTTTCTTAAGAGAGGTATCACTGGCAGACGACAAGACAGGTACTACGCCGGTAATTCGCAGTGCGCTTGAATCGTTAGTCGCGCTCGGATGGAATGTTGATGTATGCGCGTGTTTGTATGCTACCGCCCCTTTTTTAACAGGCACCTTGATTAACGATGCGGTACACCGGCTTCAACAAGACAATGCAGAGTTTGTTTTTACGGTAAATCAATTCTCTTTTCCTATTCAACGAGCACTCTTGCAATCTGAGCGTGGTGAAGTGATGCCTTTTAACCCTGAAACTATTGGTAAGCGATCACAAGATTTACCAGATACCTTTCATGATGCCGGGCAGCTATACGTTGCTAATGCCACCACATGGCTAGATAAAACCAAGCGCGTATTTTCACCTCAATCTCGCATGATTAAACTCCCATCACACCTTGTTCAAGACATCGATACCCCCGAAGATTGGAAGCGTGCAGAAGTCTTGTACAAAGTACTTAAAGAGATGGGTGAATGCTAAAGGTCGCTATTCGTGTTGATGCTTCAATCGCGATGGGGGCTGGCCACGTTATGCGTTGCCTTACCTTAGCGCACGCACTGCGTGGCAAGGCATATTGCGAATTTGTTGTCAGTAAAAGCGGTGCCGCACTTTCATCTAAGATAAAGGCTTCTGGGTATAATGTGCATGTTATTGCTGACATAGACAACGACCCAGCGCAACACGCGACAAATACGTTAGCGGTAATACCGCCTGAAACCGATCTGATTATTATCGACCACTATAGCTTGGACACGTGCTACGAAACACTTTTATACAACAAGGTTTTGGGTGTGATGGTTATTGATGATCTCGCCAATAGAAAGCATCATTGCAATCTGCTTTTAGATGGTAACCTGCTGCCAAATAGTGCTTCTCGATACAAAGACCTTGTTCCGAAAGATTGCACTCCCCTGTTGGGGCCGCAGTTCGCGTTATTACGAGAAGAGTTTTACGCGCCCACACAAACAATAACACCCAAACACATACCTAACATTGCACTTCAAACCAACGAGAAACAAAAAAGAAAACGTATTCTAGTTTGCTTTGGGGGTACAGATCCGCAAAATGTAACCGATAAAACCCTATCAGCGATAAGTAAGATAGACGCTACACTTTTTGACGTTGATGTGGTGATTGGTAGCAAGCATGTGGATTATGCTCAAATTGTTACAAAGGTGGCGCAGTTTTCTACTATGACATTGCACGTAGATACCACACAAATGGCAGTGCTTATGCGGCACGCGACAATAATGATTGGCGCGGGGGGCAGTATGCACTGGGAACGCTGTGTATCGGCTCTGCCTAGCATAGTTATAACACTTGCCGCCAACCAAGTCGCGACGACAAAATATTTGTCAGAATTGGGAGCCTGCAAATGGCTTGGCGATAGTGAAACGGTAACACAGGACGCAATTGCGCACTCTATTTTAGCGTTGTTAAATGATGCAACGGCACGGCAACACATGGCTAAAATCGCATCTAACCTTGTTCCAATAGATGGCGGCGCTGTTGCAGTGGTTGATGTGATAATAGCGCAGATGAATAAGATTAAGGGCGAGTCGGTGTTAAACACTAGAATATTAAGAAAGGAAGGCTAACGTGGATACATTTTCAATTGGTCACCATTCCATTGGTGACACACAGCCCCCTTTTATTATTGCGGAATTATCGGGTAATCATAACCAAGATCTTGATGTGGCGTTGGCCATGGTAGACGCTGCCGCAGAAGCTGGTGTTCATGCATTAAAGTTGCAGACTTACACTGCTGATACCATGACATTAGATATTGCTACTGGCGAATTCTATATTGATGATGAGAATAGCCTGTGGCACGGTTCGTCGTTATACCAGCTATATGAAAAAGCGTTTACGCCATGGGAGTGGCATAACGCTATTTTCGAACGAGCGAAAGAAAAAGGTATGGTGGCCTTTAGCACGCCGTTCGATCTTACTTCAGTTGCGTTTCTAGAAAGCCTAGAAGTACCTTGTTATAAAATAGCCTCATTTGAAAATACTGACCACGCGCTCATTGCTGCTGTGGCTAGAACGGGCAAACCCGTTATTGTCTCTACGGGTATGGCGAGTTTGACAGAAATTTCAGAAGCGGTAGATGTGCTACGTGACAATGGCTGTGAGAATTACGTGTTACTTAAATGCACTAGCCAATACCCTGCTGACCCTGTAAACGCTAACTTAATGACCTTGCCCCATTTAAAGGCCATGTTCGGATGCCATGTGGGATTATCTGATCACACTACTGGTATAGGGGTAGCCATTGCAGCTGCCGCACTGGGTGCGAGTGTAATTGAAAAGCATTTCGTTATTGATAGAAATGCCGGCGGCGTGGACGCGGCATTTTCTTTAGAACCTAAAGAATTTAAACAGCTAGTAGAAGAAAGTCAGCGCGCGCGCATTGCAGTGGGGGAAGTTAATTACGGCTGTACCGAGGCAGAGGTTAATTCACGGGTACACAGGCGTTCGCTTTATATCGCTAACGATTTAAAGGCCGGTGATGTTTTAACCCCCACAAACTTGCGTTCAATTAGACCTGGACTTGGTTTGCCGGTTAAAAACTTGCCCATGTTGTTAGGGAAGCCGGTCAAACAAGATGTAGCAAAAGGTACCCCAATGAGCTGGGACCTTATTTAATCCCATGACGCATATTCCCAAAACACCTAAACAAGTGACACCCAAACCGGTGATACCCAAACAAGTAGCTCCTAAACAAGCTGCACCTCACTCAAAAGCAACTAGCGCTAAAGTTAAAACGTCGCCTAGTAGTCAGTTTATACCATTGAACGAGACACACCTTGAAACGGTGCTTGGGTGGCGTAACTTACCGAATATACGCGAAAACATGCACTCTACTGATGAGATAAGCTGGCAACAGCACCTTAGTTGGTTTGAGTCACTTAAAAACAACGCGGGTAAGCAGTTCTTTGTGTTTATGCAAAACGAGCGCCCTATTGGTGTATTAAATTTCACTTCAATGGGCGCTATTGAGAATAACCCTGAACTAACAACGCCCTGCATAGAATGGGGATGTTATATTGGTGAGGACAATGTGTGGCCGGGGTCTGGGTTGCTATTAGAAATTGCCGCACTCGATTATGCATTGATTAATAAAAATGCAGCGACATTATATGCCGAGGTGCTGTCGTCCAACCAATCCGTGCTCAAAATGCACAAGTTGTTTCAATACGAAGCACTTGAAGATCGAATAGACGAAAAACCAAAGAAAAAAGACGGCACTACTGTTACGGTTAAGCGCTTTTTATACCAACAAAAGCAGTGGCTTACCAAACGGGAAAAAGTGCTTTCGATGTTACCAAAGCAAATTGGCGCAGCGGCACAGCATATACACTTTGCTAAATCTTAAACCATTAATAATGAACGAGACCAATGAGCGATTTAAACAGAACTGAGTTAGCGCAAACTATTTTAGATACCATGTCCAATGTAGCGGTTATTGCAGATTGTACGCTCATCGATACCATTACTGATGAAACCGTACTGCTTCAAAGCGGTTTAGATTCACTAGGGTTTGCCATGTTAGTGGCGCAGCTTGAAGAAGACTTAGGTATAGACCCTTTCAGCGAAATGCAACTCGCCGTATATCCGCGTACTTTTGGAGAGTTCACCGCGCTTTATGCAAGCGCATTAAAGGGCTAACAGGGTGTTGTCGCTGCTCGAGCAGGTTTCAAAATTTACAGGTATTGCGCTTGTTCACAATACAAGGGTAGATAGAAAGGTAGATAATAGCGTTATCGATAACGCTCAAGCTATTCAATACACCACTTACGAAACCCTAATTGTCGAAGCCAAAGCATTACGCGCTAAGGGAAACTTGCCTTGCCAGGCGGTGCTTTCTTTTGAGGACCTAACCACCTTTGTAACCTACTTGCTAGCCTATGAAAGCGTGGTGGAAAATTTATATCTACAACCTGAAGCCCCGCTTGCCCTCCCCAATACAAGCAACGCAAATAGCAGCAGTACTAATAAAAGCAGCGCAAACACGGCAGATAACAGGCAAAAAAACACAACTGCAACCGTGTGGCATTTAGCAACATCTGGCACAACAGGCACGCCGAAATGGATTGCTCATACCAGCGCAAGTTTATGCCGCGCTATTAAACAAGGACAGCAACATCAGCAAACCCGCTGGGCATTATGTTACCAACCCTTTCGCTACGCTGGCCTGCAAGTACTCTTACAAAGTCTGCTTAATGGTGCCACGTTAGTAGATTGCACCACCGCCGATACCGCAAAAAAAGTAGACATAATTAGGCGCGAAAAAGTAAATGCGATTTCCGCCACGCCCACCCTTTGGCGTCAATTTTTATTAAGTTGCGCTTTTTCAGATAGCTCGCCTCCTTTCACTATTGAGAAGATAACTCTTGGGGGAGAAATTACCGATGCCCCCTTGTTGGCCCTATTAGCCAGCCAATTTCCGAACGCGAAAATTATGCATGTCTATGCTTCTACCGAAGCTGGTGTAGGGTTTGCGGTTACTGATAGTCAGCCTGGTTTCCCAAAACAATGGTTAACTACGGGCGTGAATGGTAATAGCTTAAAAGTGGATAGCGAGAATGTGCTTTGGATCAAGGCTAACGCAGCGCAAAACACTGAAGTAAAAAAGATAAATAACACCATTGTTGAGGTCGATTCACAAGGCTACGTAAACACAAATGATGTAGTAATGATTGAAGACAAGCGTGTTTACTTTAAAGGCAGAGCAAATGGTGCCATTAACGTCGGTGGACAAAAAGTGCACCCCGAGTATGTAGAACAAGTGCTATTACAATCGCCATTAGTGTCACAAGCGCGAGTCTACGCGAAGCAAAGCAGTATCATGGGGCAACTCGTTGTGGCCGATGTTGTGCTTTCTGCTAGCAAAGACATTGAGAAAAAACCCACGATGGCGTTATTACTACATTGTAAAAAGCATCTTGCCCGATTCGAAATACCCACAAAAATTAACGTTACTGATAGCATAGCCATCAACGCCTCAGGCAAGATAGGCAGAACACAACAAGCGTCAACAGAGTAAATATATGCAGCAGCCAACATCAAATAAGAAACTAGTGATTGTGACCGGCGCGAGTCGAGGATTAGGCCTTGCAATATGCCACTTATTGGCCGCAGATAACTACCAAGTGGTGGCGATTTCACGGGCAAGCAGTGCCGCCCTTGATGCATTGTGTAGTCGCAATGATGTTACCCATATTCCGTTTGATTTAGGGAACCTCGATTCACTTCACGAACTGACTAAATCAATAGTGAAAACACACGGTAGACCTTACGCGCTTATAAATAATGCCGCCGTAGGTTTTGATGGTGTGTTGGCCACTATGCATAACAGAGAGATAAATACACTGCTGAATGTGAATGTTCAGGCGCCCATTTTACTGACCAAATATTTGTCTCGCGCCATGTTACTAAACCGCACGGGGCGGATTATCAATATTTCTTCAATTATTGCCAACACCGGATTTAATGGTTTAAGCGTTTATGCTGCCAGTAAAGCGGCGCTTGAAGGATTTACCCGCTCCCTTGCGCGGGAAGTTGGAAAAGCCGGCATAACAGTGAATTGCGTAGCCCCTGGCTACATGCAAACGGATATGACAGATAGCCTTACTGGCGACAAGCTTGAAGCAGTGAAACGCCGTAGTCCTTTAGGCACGCTTGCCACGCCTGAAGATGCGGCGGGCGCGGTATTGTATTTATTAAGTGATAGCGCAAAATCAATTACGGGTACAACCATAACCGTTGATGCTGGCAGCACCGCTTAATTAAATAGCTTAGCTAGTTGACTTAAATATTTGGCTTGGCGGGCAACGTCATAAATACGATTATTATCTATTAATGTTAGTCACGTACTCGATACGGATAGGACACGCATTGGCATTGGCATTGGCGAAAGCTTAGCGAGAACGCATTATTATGCAGAGCAATATTAATACCTCACAACCAGTATACGTAGCACCAGCCAACCCAGCAGGAAGGGCACTTGCGAGTGCGCTAACAGCTGAGGGGTACAATGTATGCGGCCTTGCTGATAACTTAAAGCAAGCCGATGGCATTATAAACTCACACGCTCAATCAAAACCTGATGCCATCGTTATTATTTGCAACGGCCCCTACACGCATAATGTCGCCAAAGGGCTTATGGCAAGAGGGTTTGCGCCCCACCAACTTTACACTTCGTTAAAAGAAGATATCGACACCACAGCGCCAACGCCAAGCTCTGGCGCAAACAGTCACTCGAACACTCATTCGAACATTCGCCCGTATAAAACGCCGATAAGCGAAAAATTTAAGTCATTTCGGTTTAGGTTATTATCTTTTACCCTCAAGGTATTAAGAAGCATAGTGCCGCAACGGGGCTATGTGTATTACGCGGAGCAGTTCTTTGATACCAATGTGCTGTTAGCGTACCGACAACACCGAAGACAATACCCTGATGAACCCTGGTTGATAGGCAGAAATATCAAGCAAGATTTAACCATGCTGGATGCCGATAATCATCTACTACGCTTATTTTCGCTTCACGGGCTTTGGAAAATGGTACGTGCTAAAAAGATGGTGGTAGATCATGAGTTCACCGGGAATACCTTCACCCTTTTTAGAAAGTTTATTCCTGTTGTACAGCTATGGCATGGGTTACCTTATAAAGCGTTGAGCGGGAATATTCATTATCCTGATATTTGCGATGATGCCTTCATCTCTAGTTCATCATGGTTTAACGAACACATCTTTCCCACTATTTTTAGGGCCAAACGCTATTTAGATTTCGGATACCCTCGAAATGACGTGTTTAGTCAATCACCTCAAGAGCGGGACTGGATAAACGCTGAGCCTCTTAGCACATTGACTCATATTCAAAATACCACAGGTAGTATTGTTGTTTACGCCCCCACCTACCGCGACTGGGGGGATAACGATTATCCGTTAGATTTAGATAAGATAAACGCGTGGTGTGAGAATAATAAACGCTCTTTTGTTTTAAAATTTCACCCGTTTATTTCACGTCAATTTGGGGATGCCATGGCACTGCCTGATAGTGAAAATGTTCAAGCGCTTCCTTCGCACCCTCATATCTATTTATATCCTAGTGGAAAGAATATCTACCCTTGGCTGGCCGATGCAGAAACCTTGATTACTGACTACTCCTCAATCGCGTATGACTTTTTATTAGTAGATAAACCGATTATTTATTTTCAATATGACAAGCAAGATTATCTGAAATTACGTGGAAATACATTGGTGAGTGACAGTGATTTTATTGCGGGGGAAGTGGCGTTAACTATTGATGAATTACTTCGGCTTCTTACCGACTCTGCGGCAGCAAATACTGAATTAGTATCAGCACTGCGTGATAAGTTTTGGCTCGGTAACAAACCGGCTTGCCCATTAATTCTTAAAGAGGTTAGAAGTTAAACCTCACAATAGTCATTACCCTCTTCATTCTACTCGTTAGCACTCATGTAATACTCATCGAAAATTGACATTATCGTTTCAACAGTCTCAGGCGTGATGTGTCGATTATCTTCTTTCCAAGGCGACTCAATGTAGTTATTTACTAACTCGTATGATGGGAAATAGAGGGCATCTGCATGCTCCTTTTGACTCAAAAACTCATGCAATACAGCACGGAGTGTCGCTTTCGAAGCAGTATTCGCAGCAACTACTGACTTTCCGTGATATGAACCAAGGAGCGGTATTGGGGAAAGGGTAAACAATACTTTCGCATTAGGAACATTAGATTTGATTAAGCTATAAATTCGACGCAAATTCTCTAAATTTTCTGAAAAGGAAACAAACCTACTTTCAAATCGAGTTGGATCTAAGCGTCTATTTGGCACAAACTTCCAGAGGTATTGCTCACTCTCTTTGTCATACCAAGCCTCCGTGAGACCCAGTGTTATTATAAAAAAGTCTGTTTCTTTAATAATTTGTTTGCAGGCTTCCATACTATGATATGTCTGCGCTTTTTCTTCGGCAGAACCGATGAAAACAGAGCCCAAAGGTTTGTTGTTAAACGCCCACTCAAACTGGGCAAGTAGAGCCGGTGTATGCACCATTATTTCGTCAATACGAATTAAATCTGATTGATTATGGTCCCAGCTATGTGCATTAACCTGATAGCCTTTTTTGAGTAAATAGCGAGATACATTTCCAGCGAAACAAGAGCCAAAGGCGGTTATTTTTGTATTTTTAGTAATCAGAGGCTCAGGCGGTGCGTAACCATGCATAAAATAGTCTGAGACCGCCTCGGCACTTTCAAGTTGCGTATTACCTGGCCAACGATTCAAGCCATTAAACCCATGCTTTTCTAAAACGCTCAATTTACGCATCTCTGTCTCCGGTATTAATCATTCTCACTCCTTTATTATCGACCATACTCCAGTACGCTTAACACTTTTCTTAAACTAAATAAAAAGTTACCTTGACCAGCTTTATTCAACGAAACGCTTTAGAATATTGAATAACTGCCGTTAAATCATGTGACTGCTTATAAGTAAAGGCGCCCCAAATGCTTTCTGAAAGATTTAAAAATGATAACGTTGCGAGGTTAACATTAAAGGAGGCGCAATTAGCCGCTAGGAATGAATATTTGTCTCAAGTGGCCCTTGGCAAATATCAGTTCGAATCGGTAATTTGTGAATGTGGAAGTAGTGATCTGGAAATTTTGGCTAAAAAAGACAGATACGCCATTCCGATTACCACACAGATATGCAAATCATGCGGTCAAGTTTTCACCTCTCCACGATTAAACCAAACAAGCACCTCAGATTTTTATGCTAATTTGTACAGAAAGCTCTATGTAGGGGCCTCGGCTGCAGACGAACAGTTTTTTAATCGACAAGTTCGTCACGGCAATCGAATATTACGCTATTTATCAGATGTTATTGAGCCCAATAGCGGCTCTGTTTTAGAAATTGGTTGTGGTGCCGGAGGAATATTAAAGCCCCTCGAAGAAGCTGGCTATTCGTGTATTGGTGTGGATTTAGGGGACACCTATTTAGATATGGGACGACAGTTTGGGTTAAGTCTTCATTGTATGTCTTCTCAACAACTTGTCGAAACTACAAAAGAAAAATTCAATTTAGTTATTCTCAGCCATGTATTTGAACACTTTCTTGATATAGGGAAAGAACTCAACACCATATCTTCGCTGCTTGCAAAAAATGGCCTTCTCTATATAGAAGTTCCAGGCTTATTTAACCTCAGAAACACTTATGACAGTGACTTTCTTAAATATTTGCAAAATGCACACAACTATCACTTTAACTTGGCATTATTGAAAAGAGTACTTGGAAAATATGGCTTTTCACTTGTGAAGGGCAATGAATATGTACAAGCCGTATTTAAGAAATCTGACAACTCTGTACCTTGCACGGATAATCAATACCCTAGCATTCGCGCATTTTTAGATGACCTAGAGAGCAATCGCGAATGTTACGTTAAGCAACAAAGTGAGAACGCTGAATTGGCAATACGTCAACGCTTTAGCGAGCTCGATTTAACACTCAGTGCTTTCCCCGACGAATCCGTATCTCTTTACGGTACTGGTCTGCACACGAAACAATTACTGTCTTTCATCACTCAAGCAAAGAAGTTGAAAAATATAATATCACCAGATGCGAAAGAACATGGAAACACAATTGGGGACCTTCCGGTAGTTGCCCTTGAAGCACAGATTCCAAAGGCAATTGTTATTTCATCCAATTCGTATCAAGAAACGATATTAAGGCGAATAAGTCATCTTGAATCTAGTGAAGTTGAGATTATTTGCCTGTACAAGTGATGCATTTAGCATTAGCTATGCTAGAGGATAAGTTACTACCGACGCTTAAGTGCTAAATTAAATTCATCCAGCGTATCAATATCAATTGAATCAACTTCGTCCATCACAAATGAATAGGTGGTAGGCTGGTATTGTGCAATCAAACTATCAACCTGGTAAATGAAGATAGCGCCATTGGGCATATACACACGGCCATTGCTCTGTCGATTAAATAATCCGCCTTGATTTAAGCTATCGTCAAGGAACCTAAGTTGCCTTTCGGCATTTTCTTGTAGCAACCATCTGTATTTATTCTCAACCTGATAGACAGACGCTAGCGACTTTTCTTCGCTAGGAATACTTTCAAAATACTCAAGAGCAGCATTGATGTGCTCATAGGTTCTGAGCGGGGAGGTGGGTTGAAGGCAAACAACTACATCATAAAATAGATTAGCTTTTGCCATCTCATCTACTGCATGTTTGAGTACTGACATCATCCCTGCTGTGTCATCAGATAGTGTATTAGGCCGAATAAAAGGCACACGTGCGCCCCACATTTTTGCCACTTCTGCATACTTATTACAATCTGTAGATACGACAACATCCAGCACATATTTTGATTGCTTAGCGGCCTCTATACTCCATGCTAATAAAGGCTTGCCGTTAAATGGCAGTATATTTTTGTCTTTGAGCCCCTTTGAGCCAGAGCGGGCTGGAATAACAGCTAAAACGCGCGATTGATTAGACATCACGAATTCAACAACGCCGCTGTACTTTCGTAGCTTTCTTGCAAAGTACCATCGTAAACTTCTAGCGTAATTGTTTTATTTTTTAGAGCGACACTTTCTAGCAACTTAAATACTTCAGTATCCTTGTGCAGCCCATGATTGGTATCGGCCATGCCATTATTATCACTAAAGTGTAGGTAGTCAGATTGGGCAACCAAGGTTTTAAGTTCATTTTCAAAACTTAGACCCAAGCTATTACAGCTTACCTTAAGGTGCGCTATATCAAGCAACAATGGTGCGCCTGTGGCCTTTTGCAATTTTTTTATTGATACGCTATCTGTCGCTAGAAACGGATTACCTTGCGTGAAGGTCTTGTGATTTGCAGCCGATAAAACATTATTTTCCACATAGAGTTTTACACCGTGCTCAATAGCTCTATCGTTGACTTTTTCCCATGCAGCAGCGAACAATTCAATGGCCTCATTCTCAGGCTGTAGTGCAACATTTGTAAATGCTTTACCTAACTTGTTTGTGTCGGGCTGCAGACGAAACCCTGCATGAATACCATATACTGGCGCCTCCAATTCATTTGATAATTCAATAACATTGAGAACATGCTCGATGGAACGGCGTCGTTCCAATTTATCATGAGATGATAAATTCAAAACAAAATGCTCTTTGGGAGGGGGGAAGTAGTTGTGGCATCGATACGTTAAGCCTAGCTCAGATTTTAATGCAATTAACTCTGCTTTCCATTCGGGATATAAATTGGTTCCACCGGAAAGTTCGATATTTGTAAAACCTTGATCAGCCAACATTTTAACGCTTTGCGCGATACGGCTATTATTGACACAACTGCTGGAAACAAATATAGCGGAGTTCATGGTTTCACCTTTCTAGCTGGACTACCTACGTAAAGTCCTGGCTCTTCAATATCACAATTCACAAACGCATTAGCACCAATAATAACACCATCTGTTAAGCGCACACCTTCTCGGATAACCGCGCCAGCTCCTACAAAGCATCTATCTCCAAGCGAACAACGCCCTAATACCATAGCACCAACAGCAATATGGCTATGACATCCTATTCGGGATTCATGCTCAACAATAGCATGGGTATTAACAATCGTGTTTTCACCCAGAATACATAAAGGGCCAACATAAGCGCCTGAAAATATTTGAGAGCCTCGTTGCACTGTCGCATTTTCGTCTATGCTTGCGCGCTTATGTACTATTGGCTTATTCCACAATCGAGTGTGGTACTGGTGAAACATGGCTTCTCGTATTTTGTTATCGCCTACTGATAGGACAAGAGAATCTGCAGAATTTGCCAAATCCGATACAACCGGTATGCCCATCACGTTTTCATCTGCTAAGGCTGTGCTATCCACTATACGCGCCACTTGCACATTAATTGAACGAAGTAGCGATAATACTGAACGAGCATGCCCTCCGGCACCAAG